>Ga0105252_10000745_pt1 | contig 17829 bp, 16 predicted proteins | sample EasRivMeERMZT100_FD_89675 | JGI IMG/M metagenome (GOLD analysis project Ga0105252, IMG submission 89675) | Soil microbial communities from meander-bound floodplain in the East River, Colorado, USA - East River MetaG ERMZT100 | ecosystem: Environmental > Terrestrial > Soil > Floodplain | place... | reverse complement strand
GCCTCCGAGATGGAGCGCTTTCGGCGCCACCGAAAGCCCGCGGGCTATCTGGCGAAGCGCTTCGCGGCCAAGGAAGCGTTTTCCAAGGCGCTCGGCACGGGCATCCGCTTTCCTGTCAACTGGCACAACGTCTGGGTCGAGAACGAGCGTTCGGGGAAACCTTCGCTCAAGTTTTCACGCGCGCTTGCCGATCTGCTCAAGCGGCGCGGCATAGGGAACGTTTACCTTTCCCTCACCGACGAACCTGGCATGGCTTGCGCCTTCGTAGTGATCGAAGGGAACGGACGCTCTGTTCGGAGACGCAAATGACCCTGGGTTCCGTGATGCTCGATCTCGCGGGACTTGCGCTCACCGCGGAGGAGAGGGAACGCCTGCGCCACCCGTCGGCCGGAGGCGTGATTCTCTTTGCGCGGAATTTCGAGTCGCCCAGCCAGCTCGACAAGCTCACCGCAGAGATACGCACGCTGCGGTCAGAGCTGCTCATCGCGGTGGACCACGAAGGCGGACGGGTGCAGCGCTTTCAGCAAGGGTTCACGCGCATCCCGCCGATGCGCATGCTCGGCGAGCGCTGGGAGACCGACGCGGCTCAAGCAAGGGTTCTGGCCGAGGCGATGGGTTACGTCATCGCGATGGAACTGCGCGCGCACGGAGTCGATTTCAGCTTTGCGCCCGTGCTCGATGTGGACTTCGGCTCGAGCAGCGTGATCGGCGATCGCGCGTTCTCCGACGAGCCTGAAGAGATCGCCGAGCTTGCCGGCGGATTCATCGCGGGCCTGGCAGCCGGGGGAGCCGCAGCCGTCGCCAAGCATTTTCCCGGCCACGGCTTCGTCAAAGCGGACTCGCATCTCGAAGTTCCGGTGGACGATCGCGAGCTTCGCGACATCGAGGCGGCAGACCTCGTGCCCTATCGTGAGCTGATCCGGCGCGGGCTCGGCGGCATCATGCCGGCCCACGTGATCTACCCCAAGGTGGACAGCCGGCCGGCGGGTTTCTCTCCGGTGTGGCTGAAGGAGGTGCTCCGCGGGCGCCTGGGCTTCGGCGGCATGATCTTCAGCGACGACCTGTCGATGGAAGGCGCGAGTGTCGCCGGTGGCGTGGTCGAGCGCGCGCAGGCCGCGCTCGCGGCGGGCTGCGACATGGTCCTGGTGTGCAACGCGCCGCAGGCTGCGGGCGAAGTGCTCGACGGCCTTTCGGCAGGGCCGCTGGATCACGCGCGTGCGGAATGCATGCGCGGGCGGAGGGCAACGAAGCCGCTCGCGTCGGATCTACGCTACGCCGCCGCGGTCGCCGCGGTCAGGGAAGCCGCCGCCTGAAGGACGGAGTTACACTTCCCCGATGGCGCACGCCCATCACCACGACCACGATCACGGCGCGCAGCGTTCTCGCCACGCCGGCCGGGCGTTCGCCGTGGGCATCGCGCTCAACCTTGGGTTCGTACTGGTCGAGGCGGTGTACGGCGTGCTCGCGCACTCCATGGCGCTGCTCGCCGATGCAGGGCACAATCTTTCCGATGTGCTCGCGCTGACTCTGGCTTGGGGCGCCAGCGCTCTGTCGAGGCGCGGGCCCTCGGAGCGTTTCACCTACGGCCTGCGCGGCTCGTCGATTCTCGCCGCCCTGCTGAACGCGGCGCTGCTATTCGTGGTGACCGGCGGTATCGCCTGGGAGGCGATCAACCGCCTGGGGACGCCTTCGCCCGTCGCCGGTCAGACGGTGATCTGGGTGGCGCTCGTCGGGATCCTCGTCAACGGGGCGAGTGCTATGCTGTTCGCGCGCGATCGGCGGCGCGACGTCAACATGCGCGGCGCGTTCCTGCATCTCGCGGCCGACGCGGCGGTGTCGCTCGGTGTCGTCGTCGCGGGAGTCGGGATCATCTTCACCGGCTGGCTTTGGCTCGATCCCCTCACCGGACTCCTCATCGCGGTCGCCATCGTGTGGAGCACCTGGGGCCTGCTGCGCGATTCGGTCGCTCTCGCGTTGAACGCGGTTCCCGAGCACATCGATCCGCGCGTGGTGCGCACCTACCTGTCGAGGCTCGCGGGCGTCACCGAGGTGCACGACCTGCACATCTGGGCGATGAGCACCACCGAAACCGCGCTCACCGTGCACCTGGTCATTCCGGGCGGGCATCCCGGCGACGCGTTCCTGGCGGGAGTGTGCAAGGAACTGCGCGCGCGCTATCACGTGCACCACGCGACCATCCAGATCGAGATCGGCGCGCAGCCCTGCGAGCTGGCGCCGGATCACGTGGTGTAGGTATGATCGCGACCCGGAAGAAATGAAGGGTACCAGCGTGGTCGTCGACCAAGGAGAATCGCGATGAGGAAAAATCCCGCCGTCTGGTTCGAGATCTACGTGCAAGACATGAATCGCGCGAAGAAATTCTACGAATCCGTGCTCCAGGGCAAGCTGGAGAAGCTCGACAGCCCGGGAATGGACATGTGGACGTTTCCGATGGAGATGAACACGCCGGGGACCGGCGGGGCGCTGGTCCGGATGCCGGGCGTTCCCTCGGGCGGCAACAGCACCCTGGTCTACTTCGGGTGCGAGGACTGCTCGGTCGAGGAAGGCCGCGTCGTGAAATCGGGAGGACGCATCCACAAGAACAAGTTTGCCATCGGCCAGTACGGCTTCATTACTCTAGCCATCGACGCCGAGGGAAACATGTTCGGGCTGCATTCGATGAAATGAACGCCGGGCCGACGCAATTGGTCAAGCAAGGTTCCGGGGAATTGACGAACCACCCCGTCGCCTGCGGCGACTCCCCTCCTTGATAAAGGAGAGGAGAAGTCAAGACACTACACGCGCTCGATATACGCGCCGTCGTCGGTGTTGACCTTGATCTTCTCGCCGTTGTTCACGAACGGCGGCACCTGCACCACGAGACCCGTCTCGGTCTTGGCGGGCTTGAACGATGTCGTCACCGTGGCATTCTTGATGCCCGGCTCGGTGTCGACCACCTCCAGGACCACCGAGGGCGGCAGCTCGACGCCGATGGCGCGACCATCGTAGAAATTCACCTTGACGTCGGTGTTGGGGAGCAGGAAACCGGTCTGCTCGTCGAGAAACTCCCGCGACAGGTTCATCTGCTCGTAGTTTTCCTTGTCCATGAAAACGAAGCTGTCGGCCTCGCTGTAGAGGTACTGCATCTCCCGCGAATCGACAACGGCGCGCTCGACCTTGTCCTCGGTGCGGATGCGCTGGTTGGTCTTGGTGCCGCTTTCGATGTCCTTCATCTCGACCTGCATGAAGGCGCCGCCGCGTCCGCCGACGTGCACGTGATAGCATTTGAGCACGCGCCAGATCCGCTTTTCCCATTCGAGCAGATGACCGACACGGATCTCGGTGGCCAGAACTTTCGCCATTGGTATACGGTGAAAAAGGGCGAGATTCTATATCAAAAGCGGCACCACCATGAAGCTGATTGCGCAGCCGGGATACAACCCAAACTGCCGGGACTGCCCGCGGCTCGCCAGGTTCCTCGAAAGCGTCAGAAGAGAGCACCCGGAGTACCACGCGCGGCCGGTTCCGCCTTTCGGGCTGCTGCGCTCGAAGCTCCTGGTGGTGGGTCTTGCTCCGGGCATGCACGGCGCCAACCGCACCGGGCGCCCCTTTACGGGCGACACCGCCGGCGTGCTTCTTTATCGCAGCTTGCACAAGTTCGGTTTTGCCAATCACGGCGGCTCGGACCGGACCGACGACGGCTTGAAGCTCATCGGCTGCCGCATCACCAACGCGGTGAAGTGCCTGCCGCCGCAGAACAAACCTCAGACCGACGAGGTGCGTCGCTGCAACCGTTATCTTGCCGAGGAGATTGCGGCGTCGCGGCCGCGGGCGATCCTCGCGCTCGGTGCGATCGCCCACCGCGCGGTGCTGATGGCCTTTTCGCTCGCACCGGCTCGCCACGGATTCGCGCATGGCGCCGTGCACGAGCTCCCGTCGTTCGGGGCGAGGCTCTTCGATAGCTATCACTGCAGCCGCTATAATACGAACACCAAGCGGCTCACCACGTCGCAGTTCGAAGCGGTGATCCGCGACATCGCAAATTTTCTCCGCAGCGCCCGATGACCTCCCGCAGCAAAACGCTCCGGTCCGAGAAGCCCCGGAGCGGACCGCATGCAGCGGAGTTCGACGCCCAGGCGTTTCTCGCGACGCTCCCCGGCCTTCCGGGCGTGTATCGCATGATCGGCAGGGACGCAGAGATCCTCTATGTCGGCAAGGCGGGCGATCTCAAAAAGCGCGTCTCGTCTTATTTCCAGAAGACTCAGCATGCGCCGCGCATCGCCATGATGCTCATCCAGGTCGCGGGCGTCGAGATCACCGTCACCCGTTCCGGGGCCGAGGCGCTGATCCTCGAGAACAATCTCATCAAGTCGCTCGCGCCGCGCTACAACATCCTGTTCCGCGACGACAAGTCCTACCCCTACCTCATGGTGAGCGGGGGAGAGTTCCCGCGGCTCGGCTTTCACCGCGGCGCGATGGACAAGGTCCATCACTATTTCGGCCCGTTCCCGCATGCCGGTGCGGTGCGCGAGAGCATCCAGCTCCTGCAAAGAGTTTTTCAGCTTCGAACCTGCGAGGACTCCGTATTCCAGAACCGTTCGCGACCTTGCCTGCTCTACCAGATCCGGCGCTGCACCGCGCCTTGTGTGGGCCACATCAGCGCTTCGGCCTACGCGGAGGACGTGAATAGCGCGCAGCTCTACCTCGAGGGGCGCAGCGACATCGCGCTCAGGCGGATCGAGGCGCGGATGCAGCAGGCCTCCAACGCGCGACGCTACGAGGAGGCGGCGATGTATCGCGACCAGATCGAGTCGCTCGCCAAGGTCAGCCAGCGTCAGTACGCCGATACCGGCGAGGACATCGACGTCGATATCATTGCAGTCGCCTTGGAGCAGGGACTGACCTGCGTGAACCTGACGATGGTGCGCGGCGGCAGGCAACTCGGCGACCGCAGCTTCTTTCCGCAGAATGCGGAGGAGCGCGATCCGAAAGAGGTGCTCTATGCGTTCATCGCGCAGCATTATCTCGATCGGCCGGTGCCCGCGACGCTGGTGGTAAGTGAAGAGTTCGACGCCGGGGAGCTCGAAGCGACGCTGACCGAGCACGCGAAGCGCAACGTGCGCATCGTGACGCGGACTACCGCCGAGCGCCGCGCCTGGCTGGAGATGGCGCTGCAGAACGCGCTGCAAGCGCTCAAGGCGAGGCTCACCGAGCAGAGCACCCAGGAAGCCCGGCTCGCGGCGCTGCGAGAGGGGCTCGGGCTTCCCGACACCGTGCAACGAATCGAGTGTTTCGATGTCAGTCATACCATGGGCGAGGCTGCCGTGGCGGCTTGCGTGGTGTACGATCGCATGGACATGCGCCCGGGTGAGTACCGCCGCTACAATATCGATGGCGTCACGCCCGGCGACGACTATGCCGCGCTCGCCCAGGCACTCGCGCGCCGTTACGCCAGGATCGCCGGAGGGGAGGGTGTTGCGCCCGACGTGATCTTCATCGATGGGGGCAAGGGGCAGGTGGGTGCCGCGAAGGAAGGGCTGGCGGAGGTGGGCCTCTCGGACATTGCGCTGGTCGGCATCGCCAAGGGTCCGGAAAGAAAGCCGGGTCGCGAAGAGCTGTGGGTTGGCGCGCGTCCGGTGACGCTTGCGACCGATCACGCCGGGCTGCACCTGATACAGAGAATTCGCGACGAGGCGCACCGCTTCGCGATCGCCGGACACCGGGCGCGCCGTTCCAAGCGGCGCACGACTTCGACGCTGGAAGGCATCGCGGGGATCGGCGCCAAGCGCCGCAAGCAGCTGCTGGTGCGTTTCGGCGGGCTGAAGGGCGTCATCGGCGCGAGCGTCGAGGACTTGACTCAAGTCGAGGGTATCAGCCGCAAGCTTGCGGAGAAAATCTACCAGGTCCTCCATGCCTCTTAACGTCCCCAACCTCCTCACCTGGTTACGCATCCTGATGATTCCCCTGGTGGTCGGGGTTTTCTACTTTTCCGGCGTGTGGCCCTCGAGCTGGCACCAGAACCTGATCGCGACAGTGCTGTTCATCGCCGCCGCGATTACCGACTGGCTCGACGGCTATCTCGCCCGGCGCTTGAACCAGATGTCGGCGTTCGGCGCATTTCTCGACCCGGTCGCCGACAAGCTGATGATCGCGGCGGCGTTGATCGTGCTGGTTGAATTGGGGCGCGTCGAGGCAATCATCGCGGTGGTCATCATCGGCCGCGAGATTGCCGTATCGGCACTGCGCGAATGGATGGCGAAGATCGGCCAGTCGAAGAGCGTCGCCGTGAACTTTCTTGGCAAGATCAAGACCATTTCGCAGATGATCGCCGTGCCGATGTTGCTCTATCACGATCGGATCGGCATCTTCAGCCCGCAGCGGGTTGGCACCTGGCTGATCTACCTCGCCGCAGTGCTCACGCTCGTATCTATGCTTTACTATTTGAAGCTCGCATCGCCGAGTTCAGAGCAATCTTCCAGATGACGGGCGGCTCTTCGCTTGACCGGGTCATCCGCTGTCCGTAGAATTTGCCTCGGTCAGCGCGGGAGTAGCTCAGTTGGTAGAGCGCAACCTTGCCAAGGTTGAGGTCGAGAGTTCGAGACTCTTCTCCCGCTCCAGAATTTCCAGGAACAGCCTGCGCGAAGTCCTTCGCTGTTCCGGTTTCAGAGGATGCGGCGGGGTGGCAGAGTGGTCATGCAGCGGCCTGCAAAGCCGTGGACGCCGGTTCGATTCCGACCCCCGCCTCCAGTTTCTTTCCGAAACGCTCGCGCAATGCCCGGGTGGTGAAACTGGTAGACACAAGGGACTTAAAATCCCTCGCCGGGTCATTCCGGCATGCAGGTTCGACCCCTGCCCCGGGCACCATCTCCTAGACCGACCTTTGCCCTCGCTGTATCCTGACGGGCGTTCGCAGAACCTCACGCCGACTGATGACTGAAAACTGGATCGACTTCACCTTGAGCGTCATCGGAGGCGGGATGGCTCTCCTGTTTCTGTTCGACGGCACCCGCCGGCTCGGCACCTACGGCGCGCATCGCAGGGCGGCGCTCATGATGATATTGGCTGCCATGGCTTGTGCGCTCTACGGTGCCTTCGCCTATTGGAAATACCTGGACCACAAGGTGACCTTGAGCGTGAATCAGCGCAAGGCTGCTCCGTCGCAATTGCCCCCGAGTTGGGGCAGGACCCTGTCCCCGGAGAAAAGAGAGTCGGCCAGCCTCGCGCGCGCGCGCCATGCGTTTGTCGAGGCAGGCGCAATCGGGACCTATTTCGACCGCAATGGCGAGAGCCGCCCGTTTGCGCCGAACCTGGAGGACGTGCAACGACGCGAGCGCGTGGTGGCTCATTACACGCGCGTCGAGTATGCGGTGCGCAACAGTCTTGCGGAAGCCCTGCTCTGGCTGATATTGGGCCCGGTCGCGATTCTGCTCGGGCTGCTGATGTCGCGCGACAAGGGTCCGCGAGCGAGCCCAGAGGTCGGGGGCGACGGAGAGCAGTCTTCGCCTTAGGAACCCTCCGGGCGCGAAGCCGTTGCTGGACCATCTCAAAGAGCGTGCGTCCCGGCTGAAAGCCGAAACTTACGCGCTCTATCTTGCGGCGCGCCATCCCGGCACGCCGTGGTACGCGAAGCTTCTGGTCGCTGCAATCGTGGCTTATGCGCTGAGCCCCATCGATCTTATTCCCGATTTCGTGCCGATCCTGGGTTATCTGGACGACCTGGTGCTGATTCCTCTGGGCATCGCCCTCGCGATCAGGATGATTCCGAGTTCGATTCTCGAGGAGTGCCGGGCGCGCTCCCGCGAGAGCCTCGTGAGCGGCAAGTCCGTCGGCCGCATCGCCGGGATCGTCATTGTCGCCGTCTGGATTGCGCTCGCAGCGCTGTGCGCCGCCTGGGCTTATTTCTACGTCACCGCCTCTTGAAGAATCGGACTTCGAACCGACATCAATGAGACGCGGTAGAATGCCCGCGTCAGGAAGGGAACATGATCGTTTTTGAGCTTGTTTGTCCGGACCGTCACCGCTTCGAAGGCTGGTTCGCTTCGGCGGGCGACTTCGAGAGCCAGAAGGCTCACGGCTTGCTTTCGTGTCCCGTTTGCAGCGACTCGAGCATCGAAAAACTGCTCACGGCCAAGATCGGCAAGCCGGAAGCCCAGTTGAAAGAGAACAATACGCCACCTGCCGTTTCGCAAGCAATTCAGCCGCGCAATTTGAACGAGCTGATTGAATACGTCCTGCTGAACACCGAAAACGTGGGGAAGGAATTCCCGTCGGAGGCGCGGCGCATCCACTATAAGGAAATTCCTCAGCGCAGTATCCGCGGGCTCGCGACAGGCGAAGAAACGCAAGAGCTTCTGGAGGAGGGCATCGCGGTGCTGCCGCTCCCCATCCCTCCGCGGCGCGACTGGCACTGATCGCCGCGCCGGTCCGCGCCCACGGGGATCAAACCAGCGTTCTCAGCTTGCGCAGCTCCGGCATGCAGTGCCGGATCCACTGCGCGGTGATCTTTTCCTGCAGTGAGTTCTGCTTGAGCCGTTCCGAGAGCGCGGCAAAATCCACCCAGTCGAGCTCCTGGTCCTGGTTGAAGCAGGAAAATACGTAGCGCGTCTTGCCGGTATGCGGATCGCGGTGCGGCTGAAGGCACTGAGCGCAGATCTCCTTCAGCATGCACTGCATCGGCGAGTTGATCGAGCCGATCGCGACGTGGTGCGGCTTCAGGTGGGCCTTGAGCACGTCGTGGCGCGCACGCGCCACCGCCGCCATCATGCGGTCGGAACCGATTGCGATAAGCCGGTCGGCATCTTCCATGCGGATTGAGGGAGGCCCGAGCCTGCCTTGCGCGTAGGCGTCCATCGCCTGGACGATGTTGCCTATGAAACTGCGATCCCGCGGGCGCGACTGGCGGTTCTCCAGCTTGAACCCGGGCTCCTCGTCGCAGCACCACACGACGACATCGGCCGCTTTCTCGATCTCGGCGACCTTGTAGCGGTCGATGACTTTCTTGTAGCCGGCGAAATACAGCACCTTCGAGCCCTTCGCACGGAATGCCTGGCCGATGGAGAACAGCACGGCATTGCCAAGGCCCCCGCCGACGAGAATCGCGGTCTCGTTGGCGGCGATGTGCGTGGGGCTGCCGGTGGGACCCATGAGGATGACCGGCTCCCCGGCCTTCAGCATCGCGCACAGGTCGGAGGACCCGCCCATCTCGAGGACGATGGTGGAAACCAGGCCCTGTTCTTTGTCCACCCACGCACCGGTCATGGCCAGTCCTTCCATCTGCAAGCGCGTTCGGGTCGTCGCGTTTCCGATCAGAGGGGAGAGTGACTCGAAATTCTGCAAGCGATAGAACTGGCCGGGCTCAAACTTGCGGGAGGCGAGCGGCGCTTTCACCACCACCTCGACGATGGTGGGCGTGAGCCGTTCGACCTTGTGCACGGTGGCGAGCAGCTCCGCCGCGAGCTTGTCGAAAAACGCCGCGGGCGCAAGGGGATCCTGCGGAGGCTTCTTGGCGAGCACGCGCGACACCACCGGAAAGCCCTGTCGCGCCGAGCCGAGCGCCTTGACCACGTTGCCGAAATAGGAAGGGTGCTGGTCGCCGAAAAAACTGACGAACCTGCCGTCGGGAAGGCGCGTAAGGAGCACATCCGCGCTGCCCGGCTTGGAGAGGGCGTGCTGGGGATTCCGCGGCCGCCCTTCCTCGTCGCAGGCCTGGAAGTATTTCCCGTCGAGCTGAAACGTGGCCGGATACTCCCGCGCAAGCACCGTGTTCGGCTGTGTGCCCGCGGCGACGAATACCGTATGCGCCGGCAGCCAGTGCTCGGCCGACTCGCCGCCGATGCCGCTCTGGCGAGTGAAGCGCATCCCGCGCACGGCGCCGTAGTTGTCCACATCGACGGCGAGCGGCGAAAGGTCTTCGCAGAACGCGATGCCTTCCTCCAGTGCCTTCTCGACTTCCTCGTGGTTGAGGGTGTAGGAGGGACTGTCGATCAGGCGCCGCCGGTAGGCGATGGTCACGCCGCCCCAATGCTGAAGAAGCTCGATGATGCGCGGCGCGCGGCCCTGCCGCGCGGCGGCGGCGCGTTCCTCTCTGACCGCGCGCGCGTGGGCGAGGAACTCCTCGGCGATCTCGCGCTCCTGGTCATCCCATTTTTCCCGCACCGCGTCCTCGCCGATCTCCGCGGCGAGCGCCTCGAAACGGGTCAGGAATTTCTCCACCTGCACCAGGTAATAGGCGAGCGATTCCGTTCCCGTGTCGATCGCCGTCAACCCGCCGCCCACCACGACCACCGGAAGGCGCAGCTGCATGTTGGCAATCGAATCGGATTTGGCAGCGCCCGTGAGCTGCAGGGCCATGAGGAAATCGGAGGCGGCGCGCACGCCGCGCGCGAGGCCGTTCGGGATGTCCAGCACCGTGGGCTTGCCCGCGCCCAAGGCGAGCGCGACGTGATCGAAGCCGAGCTCCATCGCATCCTCGACGGTGAGCGTGCCGCCGAAGCGCACCCCGCCGAACAAGGCGAACCGATCCCTGCGTTCGAGAAGCAAGCGCACGATCTTCAGGAAGTTCTTGTCCCAGCGCACCGTGATGCCGTACTCGGCGACGCCGCCGAATCCCGCCATGACGCGCTCATCGAGCGACTCGTGCAGGCTTGCGATGTCGCGGATCGGCTCGAATCCAGCTGACGATGGCCCGACTTGCGGGCCGAGTCGCGTTCCGTCGGCCTTCACGCCGGAGAGCTGCACGGGCAGCGGCTCGATCTTCAGCCCGTCGATTCCTGCCACAGCATGCCCCTCGTTCATGAGGTAATGGGCGAGCGTGAACCCGGCCGGCCCCATGCCGGCGACGAGCACCTTGCGACCGGTGAGGGGCAGCGGCAGCGGCCGGCGGAAGTTGAGCGGGTTCCAGCGCGTGAGCAGCGAATAGATCTCGAAACCCCAGGGCAGCTCGAGCACGTCTTTCAAGGTGCGCGTCTCGACCTGCGGGATGTTGACCGGCTCCTGCTTCTGGTAGATGCAGGCTTTCATGCAGTCGTTGCAGATGCGGTGTCCGGTCGCAGCCACCAAGGGGTTGTCGATGGCGATCACGGCGAGAGCCGAGAGGGCATTGCCCTGCGTCTTGAGCGTGTGGAACTCGGAGATTTTTTCCTCGAGCGGGCAGCCGGCGAGCGTCACGCCGAACGGGCTCTTCTTGTATATGACTTTGTCCGGGGCGTCGGCCGGCGGCTTTTCCTTCAAACCCTTGGAGCAGGAATCCTTGCCCTGGGTATGGCACCAGATGCAGTAGTTGGCATGGTCGAGTGCGCCGACGAGATCCATGCCGTTATCGGTGAGCGCAAAGCCCCGGCGCCGGCGGATGTGCTCGGGCTTGATGGTGTAGGTCGAAACGCCTTCACGTGCATCCTTTTGCGCGTGAACGAGAAGATTGTGAGGATCGATCTTCGCGGGGGTCTTGAACAGGACTCCGGAGCGCACGCGCTCGCGGCCCGCGGCCGTATGCAGCGCCCACGCTGCGTACTTCATCGCCAGGTCGAGTTGCGCCGCATGCTTTGGCTCGTCGGCGAGCCACTCGCTCACTCGGGTTGCAAAGGTCAGCTCGTCGAAACGCCCGCCGAGCAGCGACTTCAACTCGGTTTCGAGCCTGCCACCGTCGAGCTGCGCCGCCTGTTCGGGCTTGATCTTGTTCGACGCACGGCGCTGCACGAACTGGCGCTTTATCGCGTAGAGCGGCGCAAGCTCGTGATGACGGGCGGCGAGGGCGCGAAACTCGGACTGGATGCCGAACAGCTCGGCCAGAAAATCGTCCAGATACGGCGCGATCTCCAGGATCAGCGCCGATTCCGCCTTTGCGTCCAGGCTTTCGGGATTCTCGCGCGCGGCGAGAAGCCGCGCGTTCAGCTCGGCGCCGGACGCTCCGAGAAAATCGAGGAAGGCGACATCGAGCTTGGCGAGGCCGTCGCGCCCGTACAGGTCGGCAAAGGACAGGCCGTGGGCGAGATTCAGCATCCCACCCTTAACGCTCCAGATGCTTGAGCTTGTCCTTCACGTCCTTCCACTGGTCGGCGTCCTCGGGCCCGGGCTTGGCATCGGTGATGACCGGCCAGATCCTGGAGAGTTCCGCGTTCAAGGCGGTGAACTTCTTTTGGTCCTCGGGTACGTCTTCCTCGGGGAGAATCGCGTTCACCGGGCACTCGGGAATGCACACGGCGCAATCGATGCACTCGTCCGGGTCGATCACGAGCATGTTCGGTCCCTCGTGGAAGCAATCGACGGGACACACATCGACGCAGTCGGTGTACTTGCATTTGATGCAGCTCTCGGTGACGACGTGAGTCATCGCGCGGTCCTGTCGGCGCGAAGGTGTCGGCGCCGCGAAAAGGAAAAATTATAAGGCCATCGTCGGCCGCCTTGAAAGCGCAGATTCGTCGGGCCATCATGCACTCTAGTACATGCACCCGAGTATCTAGTACATGCACCCGAGTAATTTGCTTATGCCCAAACGCCCATTGCGCTAGAATCCGGTTCCGCCGCCCGGGGCATGGAACTTTGGCTATCCGGCGCCGGTCCAGCATGGGTGAGGCGGGGCTTGAACTCCCCGGGTGCTGGCCTCAGTACGCGGATTCAAGAGCGAGCGATCTTTGGAGGGGCGCGGTGATCAAGGTGGAGAATTTGAGCAAGTCCTTCGGCCCGAAGCGGGCTGTGGACGGCATCTCATTCGAGGTCGCAAAGGGCGAAGTCCTGGGGTTTCTCGGGCCCAATGGCGCCGGCAAGTCGACCACCATGCGAATGATCACCGGCTTTATTCCCCCGAGCGCCGGCAGCATCTCGGTGTGCGGCCTGGACGTCCTCGAACACCCCATCGAGGTGAAGCGCCGCATCGGCTATCTTCCGGAGGCCGCGCCTTCCTACACCGACATGTCGGTCCTCTCCTTCCTGAAGTTCGCAGCCGGGATGCGCGGCTTGCGCGGCGAGGGGCGCCGGAACGCGATACGCCGCGTCGTCGAGCTCTGCCATCTGGAGGGCGTGCTGGGGCAGACGATCGATACGCTCTCGAAAGGCTTCCGACACCGCACCTGCCTCGCTCAGGCGCTGGTCCACGATCCCGAGGTGTTGATCCTCGACGAGCCCACCGACGGACTCGACCCGAACCAGAAGCACGAGGTGCGGACCTTGATCCGGCACATGGGCGAGAGCAAGGCGATCATCTTTTCGACGCATATTCTCGAGGAGGTCGAGGAGGCCTGCACCCGGGCGATCATCATCGATCGCGGCCGCATCGTCGCCAACGGCACGCCCCAGGAGCTGAAGGCAAGGGCCCCGAGCGGCAAGCTGGACGATTTCTTCCGCTCGATCACGCGATCCGACGTTGTCGAGGATAAGGCCGCATGATGAACAGCTATTGGGCCGCGATCAGCACGGTCGCCAAGCGCGAGTTGTCGGCGTACTTCGAGTCTCCGGTCGCCTACGTGTTCCTGGTCATTTTTCTTCTCCTCGCCGGGTTCTTCACCTTCACCTTCGGGGGCTTTTTCGAACGGGGCGAGGCTTCGCTCACGGCGCTGTTCACCTGGTTGCCGTGGCTGTTCCTTTTTCTCGTGCCGGCGGTCGGCATGCGGCTGTGGTCCGAGGAGCGGCGCATGGGAACGATCGAGCTGCTGTTGACCCTGCCCGTGGCCGCGTGGCAGGCGATCCTCGGCAAGTTTCTCGCTTCGTGGGCCTTCCTCATCATCGCGCTTGCATTGACCTTCCCGATAGTCATCACGGTCAACTGGCTCGGCGACCCGGACAACGGCGTGATCGCAAGCGGCTACATCGGGGCGGCTTTGCTCGCCGGCACCTACCTCGCGATCAGCAGCATGACCTCGGCGCTTACGCGCAACCAGGTCGTCGCTTTCATCCTCGCAGTCGTCCTGTGCCTGCTCCTGATCCTGGTCGGTTTCTCGCCCGTCACCGATCTGCTTTCGCGCTGGGCCAGCCCCTGGCTCGTGGAGTCCGTGGCGAGATTTTCGGTCCTGACCCACTACGACGGATTCCAGAAGGGCGTCCTGGATTCGCGGGGCGTGCTCTACTTCCTTTCGGTGATGGCGTTTACGCTGTTTGCGACCGGCGTCGTCATCCGCAACCATCGGGCCTGACAGCGGCATGCAGAAGAAGACTGAAAATCTGATCTACTCCGCAGGCGGCCTCGTCGCCGCTTTCCTCATCCTGCTGCTCCTCAACTTCGTTCTTGGCGCGGTCAGGACACGCATCGATTTCACCCAGGGCAGGCTCCACACGCTCTCGGAGGGGACTTACGCAGTGCTCGAAAAGCTGCAGTCCCCGGTCAAGATCCGTTTGTATTTCACCCAGGGCGACAGCGGCGTGCCCTTGCCGATCAAGGCCTACGGGCGAAGAGTGGAAGACTTGCTCGCTGAATTCAGGCAGGCCGGCCGCGGCAAGGTCCTCATCGAGAAGCTCGATCCTCAGCCCGATTCCGACGCCGAGGACTCGGCCACGCTCGAAGGCATCGAAGCCCAGGTCATGCCCGCGGGAGAGCGGTTCTACCTCGGCCTCTCGGTCAGCACTCTCGACCAGAAGGTCGCGCTGCCGGCGCTCGTGCCCGACCGCGAGTCGCTGCTCGAGTACGATCTTACGCGCGCCATCGCGCGCACCACTTCGACCGCAAAGCCCGTGCTCGGCGTGATGAGCGCCCTGCCGGTGTTCGGCATGCCGCCGAGCCAGTTCACGGGTGGTCAGCCGATGGATCCGCAAGTGTTCGTGGGAGAGTTGAGGCGCGACTACACGGTGAAGCGGGTGAGCCTGGACGCGGAGCGTATCGACGAGGACATCAAGGTGCTCCTCGTGATCCATCCGCGCGGCATCGGCGACCGGGCGCAGTACGCGCTCGACCAGTTCGTGCTTCGCGGCGGCAAGCTCATCGCCTTCCTCGATCCCAACGCCTACTTCGACCAGATGGGGCAAATGGGAGGCATGGGGGGCGGCGGCGGCACGCCGTCCTCGCTCGACAAGCTCCTCAAGGCCTGGGGCATAGGTTTCGATTCGGGCAAGGTCGTGCTCGACCAGCGCTACGTCACGGGGGCGGGGCCACGCGCGCTGCCGACGCTGCTTTCCCTCAACGACAGCGCCTTCGATCCGAACGACATCGCCACGCAACGGCTGGGATCGCTGCTCATGCCTTTCGCGGGCGCTTTCACCGGCAAGCCTGCCGAGGGCCTGAGCCAGACCGTGCTGATGAAGACGTCGGCGTACTCGCAGCTCGTCGATTCCTTCTCGGCGATGGCGCAGGGCGAGGCCGCTTTCAGAGGATTCCAGCCCTCCGGGACCGAATATCCCCTTGCCATAAGGCTGACCGGCAAATTCAAGACCGCGTTCCCCGAAGGCCGGCCCAAGGTCGAGGACAAGGGCGCGAGGAAAGCCGCGAGCGCCAAGGGCGCTGAAGCGAAGTCCGAAGCGTTGAAGGAAGCGGCTGCGGAAAACGCTGTCGTGCTGGTCGCGGACAGCGATTTCATCAACGACGGGGCCGCGGTCCAGATCCAGGAAATTTTCGGGCAGAGGATCGTGATCCCGCGCAACGGCAACATCGCTTTTGCGCAGGCGCTGGTGGACCAGTTCGCAGGCGATCCGGCGCTCATCAAGCTGCGCAGCCGGGCGAGCGCCGCGCGTCCGTTCACCGTGATTCGCGACATGGAGGCAAGGGCGCAACAGGCCTATCTCGGCAAGATCAAGGAGCTCGAGGACAACCTCACGCAGACGCAGGAGAAACTCAACACGCTGCAAAAAGGCAGGGGAAAGGGCGCCGGAGCGATTCTCTCGTCAGAGCAGCAGACCGAGCTCGAGAACTTCCGCAAGAAGGCGGCCGAGACGCGCCTCGTCCTGAAAGAGGTGCGCCGCGAGCTGCGCGCCGACAGCGAGGCCCTCCAATTCTGGACCAAGGTGCTGAACATCGCGCTGATGCCGCTGCTGATCGCGATCGCGGGCATCGCGCTTGCAGTGCTGCGCCGCCGCAGAGCGCCCGCCCTATGAACCGCAGGCAGTTCCTCATTGCATTGGCAGTGCTCGTGGTTCTTGCGGGAGCCGGTGCCGCCATCGTCCTGTCCGAGCGCTCCGCGTGGAAGAGCGCCGATTCGCGCGCCGGGCAGAAGTTGATCCCGGACCTCCGGATCGACCAGGTCGCCGAGATCGGGATCAGAGACGCCGCGGGCGAGCTGCATCTGGTCCGTGGCGAGGCGGGCTGGAGCGTGCGCGAGCGCGCCGGTTTTGCCGCAGAGACCGATCGCGTCGCGGAGCTCCTCGTGAAGCTCGCAGAGCTGAAAGTCGTCCAGAGCGAAGCTCTGCCCGAGGAGCAGCGCGCTCGCCTGGAGCTTGTCGAACCGAAGGACAAGGCGCAGGGCGCGGGAACGCTGCTCGAGCTGAAAGACCCCAAGGGCGCAACGCTCGCTCGGCTGCTTCTCGGGAAGAAAATCATGAAAAGCGCGGCGGTCGCGTCGCCTTCGCGCGGCCAATCGGAGGCGACGGGGCGTTACCTGACAAAAGGGAGCGACGCCGGGACGATGCTGGTTGTCGCGGAGCCGCTGGCGCAGGTCGAGTCCAAGGCGGAGCCGTGGCTGGTGAAAGACCTCGTTCGCGCCGACGGCGCGAAGTCGATCGCCGCGTCGAAGGACGGGAAACTGCGCTGGCGGGTGACGCGCGAGAGCGAGTCGCTCAACTGGAGGCTTGCCGGCTCCGCCGAGAAGCCCGATCTGCAGAAAGCGACCGACCTCGCGAGTTCGCTCGGGTGGGTTAACTTGGTCGATGTGGTCGCCGATCCCGCCAAGGTCGACACCGGTCTTGCTCATGCGGTGGTCATCAAGGCGGAGACCTTCGACGGACCGAGCTACACCCTCAGGATAGGCAACCGGGCCGGCGACAACTATTACCTCGGCGTCGCGGTCGCAGGCGAGCCGCGCAAGACGCGCGCGCCCGCGAAAGGCGAGAAGGCCGAGGATAAGGCGAAGAACGACAAGGAGTTCGAGGAGCGCCGCGCGAAGCTCGTGGAAAGGCTCGAGCGCGAGAAAAAGCTCGAAAAGTGGACCTATCTCGTGGGGAAGAACGTCGTCGAGCCGCTGCTGCGCGATCGAGCGCAACTGTTGCCGGAAAAGAAAGCGAAGAAGGGCTGAATATGGAACTCAAGGGCAGCACATTCATCGTCACGGGCGGGGCTTCGGGCCTGGGCGAGGGAACGGCGAGGATGCTCGCCGGAGCCGGGGCGAATGTGGTGATCGCCGATCTGCAGGTGGACAAGGGCGAGGCCTTGGCGAAAGAACTCGGCGCAAGGACACGCTTCGTGAAATGCGACGTCACCAGCGAAGCCGACGGGCAGGCTGCCGTGGACGCCGCGCTGAAGGACTTCAAGGCCTTGCAGGGTCTGGTCAATTGCGCCGGCATAGCGATCGCTGAACGCACCGTGAAGAAGGATGGGCCGCACGCGCTGGCTTCCTTTGCGCGCGTCATCGGCATCAACCTGATCGGCACCTTCAACATGATCCGGCTTGCGGCGGTGGCGATCGCGAAAGGCCAGCCGAACGCCGCGGGCGAGCGGGGCGTGATCGTGAATACCGCCTCGGTCGCGGCCTACGACGGGCAGATCGGCCAGGCGGCGTATTCGGCGTCGAAGGGCGGCGTGGTCGGCATGACGCTCGCCGTCGCGCGCGACCTGTCGCGAGACGGCATCCGCGTCTGCACCATTGCCCCGGGGATCTTCGAGACGCCGATGCTGCTCGGCATGCCAAAAGATGTGCAGGAGGCGCTCGGCAAGCAGGTGCCGTTTCCGCCGCGGCTGGGCAAACCGGCCGAATACGCGGC
>Ga0105252_10000744_pt1 | contig 17838 bp, 38 predicted proteins | sample EasRivMeERMZT100_FD_89675 | JGI IMG/M metagenome (GOLD analysis project Ga0105252, IMG submission 89675) | Soil microbial communities from meander-bound floodplain in the East River, Colorado, USA - East River MetaG ERMZT100 | ecosystem: Environmental > Terrestrial > Soil > Floodplain | place... | reverse complement strand
GCTATAAGGGGCTTACCCATTAAATGTCAGAAATCATACCTCCTTTTTGTGTTTAATAAGAGTAGCTATTTCTAGCTACTCTTATATCTTTGTTACTTAATCTGCTGGATAGGTTCATCCAATGCAGTAAACACTTCTGCTGCAATTTCAGGTGAAGAATAGAAATCAGCAGGGTCAGCAGTTCTGTTATCAATATCTGCTGTTTCAGTTACTTTGAAGTAAATGGAACGATATTGGATTTTACCATTCCTGTCAAGAATAATATCACCGCTAACATCATTACCATCTGCATCAACACTACCTTCAGAGTACTTTACAACCTGCTTGTTGGCAATATCATCCAATGTTAATGGAAGATCAGGTGATTCAATTGCACGTTTCTGCCCATCTGTTAAAGTAGGATGGTTGCTAAGTACTTTGTACAAGCAAGCATTTGGATTCTTTTCCAACAGCATTTCGATGCTTTCTTTTGTGCTGTTCAATGGCACATCAAGAAAAGCAACACGTTGTTCTTCTCTTGGAAATTCCTTCATATCAAAGCCGAAATCTTCGACTTTGAACAGGTTATCCTGCATGTTGTTTGAAATCTGCGCTGATGGATACTTGGTAATGGTCTTTACCACCTGCCTTAATGTTGCTGTTAAGGTCTTTGCTTTCTGAAACTCCGGTCTTGCTGATACTTCAACACTATCAACAGTAATCTTACCTCTTTGAATAGAGGTTATAACACCTGTTGCGGTTGTAGTTTCATTTAAAATACTCTGCATTGCTGCTTCTGCTACTGCTGGCGTAGCTGCGTTGTTTGTGTCCATTTTTTGTGGATTTTTTTGTTTTGAAATTGTTCTGTTTTTGTTCTGTGTTCTGTGATTGTTCTAAAGTAAAACGTTTAATAAGTTTAGGACTGCTCAAGGTTGTACCTTGGGATTAACTAGTTTCCTTAATATCCTTTATTATACTGATAATCTGTTTAAGCAGCCCCAATATCTTTCGATATTGAATAGCTTGGTGATATAAAAAATGCCTGATATTTCTATCAGGCATCTTCTCCTTTTTAATGATCCTTTTATGCTGTATTTCTGAAATGCACTCCCATATATTTAATTGGAGGAATAAACAAATATTTTTTCCTTCTTTCTTTTCTGGATAAGGATATATCTTCAAAATTGATTTCAATTGGTTCATTATACCAATCATAATCAATAATTAAATAATCTCCTTGATAGTGCATTACCGGGCAATTTTTTTCTTTTGTAATAGATTGTTCTATTACAGGAATATCATCTTCAATAGCAGCAGCCTTAACTTGGCTGAATGCTGTTAGTATTACGCTAACTAACAGCAGCATCATGATTTTTCTCATGTTTTGTTTTTAATGGTTAATCAATATATATAGGTGTGGGATTGTATTTGACAATTTCCTTTTGCCAAATTGAGTGTATTTCGCTTGGAGTAATATTTGCCACATATTTGCAGCAATATGCAATTGAGTAATGATTTTTCATTACATCTGGTAGCCTTCCCCACCACTTTAGGGCAAGTTCTGTATCAAGGTCTACCTGTACTAAAACTTCCATGATTTAAATGTTTTAATAAATGTAATAAAAAATCTTGCCAATTTCCAAATTATCTTATTGAGCCAAACAATTCTTGTTCGCATTCATCATATGACCAATGTGGATAGTCAAAATGAATCTTATCTATTGCCCAACAATCTGAACCTACAGCGCATCCACATATATCATCCACGAATTTTGTTTGTCCTTTAAATGGACATAAATCATATTCGCATCCATGTGGAAAGCTTTTGTTGGTATTGTACACCACTCCGATACAGATTATTAGAGCAACAATAAATACCAATGCTTTTAATGTTTTAGACTGATTCATATTATTTCAGCTTTTAAAGTTTTAGGATTAATATGAATAATTTGTTTTCCTTGTGCTATTGCATACTTTACACAATTAGCTGTACCACCTGATGTACCATCCCATACAGCTATTAGTATATCACAATTATCAACCATCCATTGATTTCTTAGTTGCATCTTATGTACTGTAAAGTTACCTTCAGATACAACTACAACTTCTTTTGCTTGATTGATTAAATTAAGATATGCTTTCCTTGATGTTGTAGGCCACATACTATCCTGACCTTTAAATGGAACAGCAGCAATGAATGGAATACTATTTTCAACAGCTAAGATTGCGAATAATGTATCAATACCAAGTGCCATACCTGTTATCAATGTATCAGGCATATAGGTATCAATTTGCACTTGTATTAATTGCTTAATATCTTTAATTAAATCACTTGCTAACTGATAGTCATTCCCCAACTTGTGTGGTCTGTGACCTGTTATCGCCATTTTCATATTCTCTTATTGGATTTTTTTGGTTAATCATATTCCATTCTTCTCTTGTTATTCCTGTTTTCAAGAATTCTTTATCTTCTGGTGATAAGAATGGAAATATAATTTCTAAATGATGTTTGTTACAATAGAAACTAACTAATTGTCTAAAAGTAACAGGCAAATCCCTTGTATGGATTTTGCCTGTTAACTCACTTCTTCTACTAATGAGCATGTCTCCTTTGGTATTTGCGTTTGTTATGAATTGGTAATACTATTACATCAGGTGATGTTTCAATTCCCATGAATTCTTTAGCATGTTCTGGACTTATCAACTTACCAAGATGATTTACCCATTCAGGTAAACCATATTTATCCTGATAAATAGATACTAATCTACCTTTAGCATTACTAAGATTATTTGCATGAGTATCAAGTCCTCTTAAAACTGTTACTTTAGAGAATTTAAAACCCATTTTGGTTTGGTCTGCTAAATCAACAATTCTTTTATCTTCACCCATTAACTTCCAAATTTCAGCCCATGTAAGAAACTTGTTCTGTTTCTTTATTATGGCATTAATTTCAGTTAACCATCTAACTTTTACAGGTGTTATTTTTCTTTCAACAATACCACGTACTTCATATTCAATTTCAGGATTTGAACCTACAAACCCTTTCCACGCATCAATCCACTTGTATAGCTTTTCAATCTTGCTATCAAGTATCTTAACTTCTTCATCAATCTCAATGAAATCTTCTCTGACCTGCTTTAAGAATGCCAATTTCTCTTCATACTTTGGCATTACAGCATCCTTCATTTCCTGTAATTTCCTGATGTTATCATGATACATTGCTATTGTATCATGCTGCATCTCTTCACTTACATTACTAATCTTTTTTGTTTTCATGTGAATAGTTTACGGTGTTTTTAAATACAGTTTAGTAACTCGTCAACCCATTGTTTTCTCTTACAGTCAATCATGAGTTGATTATATTTGACTGCAATTTCTTCTTTGCTTTTTCCGTTAATTAATTGTGATGCTGGATTATGTATTTCAGCATATACATCTAATGCTTTCCATGCATCAATTACTAGTGTTCTTCCAATTTCATAGAATACATGATTCTTTTCATCGTATTCCATAAAGATAACTTGACCAAGACTAGGCCATTTGTTTGTTTCGTTTTCCATCATTTGAATTTAGAATTGTTTTATAAACATGTACAATATTATACCTATTATTGTAAAGATAAATATACTGTGCCAATTAGTTTCTCGGTTCATTAGTTTAGCAATCAATCTTTCTAATAGATATTGAATAACAAACATTGATATTATTAACCTTATTAAATCAATCATTGTTTGTAATTGGTGTTAATAATCTAAGTCTTTCAATAGATACTCCTAATTCGGTAACAGGGCCATCTTTTACAGCTACACGTTTTTCATCGTGTATCATAACTACATATCCGTAGGTATTATCTTTAGTATCAAAAACTAAATCTCCTACTTTAAATTCAGTAGGAATAGATTGTTTATATGCAATATTATTAATACGCATTATAACATTAATAGGCATACTCATTGTAATTGAATTTAGAATATGACCTGCCTAACTCAACATTGAGGTTTGCAGGCCATTGTTAACAATTTAATACATGTTATCCATTTCATTTTCCATCCATGAATCTTCCTGCATATTATTAAACTCATTAGCCATATCGCCATTGAGTTTAATATCATGTTTTGGTTTACATCCTTCAAGATAATTCTTTGTTTTATAAAGAACTTTATCTGCAAACCATACCATATAATACATACCATGTTTATCTGCTCTTGTTTGACCCATAAAAATAGGTTCATTTAATTTACAATACTCTGCTCCGGTGATTAGCTTACAGCTATCAAGATTAATGTTTCCCATTTGTGAATATTTAATTGGTGAATTTACAAATTTGAAAGGGAATTCCACCCTTGTTATTCGTAGCCTAATTCGACTAACATTTCAACTTCATCCTTTAATTGTTGTTTGAACCATTCATCAGATGGTAATGAATTTTCATACTTCTCTTGATAGTATTCATCAAATTCATCCATTTCATAATCATGAGTTCTTGCATCAATGTTATGCTCCCATAATTCATCTAACAGAGATTGAAAATTATCTTCACAAGTACAGTACATACCGTACTCATGACAAATAGGACAACATTCCATATGAATAGTTTTAATGAAATTTAGTTTTTCTATCTTTAATTTCATCTGCTGTATAAATAGCAGTCTTACCAGATTCCCAGTTAACTATACCTTTTGCATTACATCTAACAAAAAGAAGTTGTGTATAACAGGATTGTGGTAAACTAATCTGCCACTTAGCTATTATTTCTCTAGCATGAGTTCTCTTTAAATTTAATGTGTTCATTGTGAATATATTATTGGTGAATTGATTCCATATTTGAAATAACAAATAAAGAGAGTTTTAATCTCAATTGATTAGTAATGTAATTAACTTCATATTACTTAAAATATTACTGAAACTACAGATTGTTACTACTCTCTTTAATAATAAAATTACATTGCTACAAGAGAAGTCCAAATCGTCCTTGTAGTTAATTCTCTGCTCTATCCTTTTGACTTGCGATTATATCGTTACTCTTTTATTGAGCATTATATTACGGCAATCATCGGAGAAACAATGTAATCTTACTGAAAACCCGAAAACCTAAAAACCTTATAAAATCATTGTTGCTAATATCAGTAAGGTTTTCCAAAACGCCTTCTGATACGGTAACTACGCCATGTTACACCCCGCTTGCTCTATTTCAGGATAAGAGCATAATAGGCCACCATCGAGTATGCTTAACAACAATGATTTATAACATAAAAGGGAAGAGAGTGATATCGCACCATTTATTGATATATCATCTTCCCTTTTATATCTTTGCTTCAGTACGAAGATAATACTTATATCTTGTACCTTTTGCGCTGGTTCTGATAACAAACAAGGAGCCTGTCTTACTTAACAGGACAGGGTAAACTACACCTTTGCTATCGGTGAAAGTTTTCCCAGTTGGATTCCCAGTTGTATCAATGGGTTGTTTTACGTAAACGTAATTACCCTTACTGTCCAATTTGGCATTCTGCCCGAAACTGTCTGCAAACATACTGATAATTAGCATTATTACAAATGCCAATTTCAATCCTAACTGATTGATTTTTCTCATTTTCTGAGTTTTTGAATTGTGATTAAATGTCAACTATTTCATACATACCAATAGATGTTACAGGAAATACAGTTGTTTCCTTTTTATCTCTATCTTCTATTGGTCTATATCCTGTTTCTGTTCTTCTTGGAAAATCTTCATCAGGTGCATATTCATATTTAACACCTATCTTTATAAATCCAATTGCTTTTTGTTCATTGATTGTAGTATTAAACTCTTTGTATAATCTACTATCAAAATCAAAATGCATACCTGATACAGTAATAACTCTTGTTTTTGTATTCTGCATTGTGAACAGTTTTAATTTGTGAATAGAAATTACCGCATCCTATTATGTTTTGAATATAATAGGATGCGATAAATTGATTAACCATAAATATCTTCGTGAATACCATTTGTTCTTGTACCTTTGCGTAAATCAATTGATGGTTCAATTTGTGAACATTCAGTATGATTTACCCATTCCTGTTTACGAACAATGGTTTCATCACGATTGTAATGGTCATATTCCAGCAACAGTTTAGCATCCCGGTATTCATCCACTTCAATTACAACGCAATTTTCCATTACGCTATATTCAGAGCTGCTTTTTTCTCTGGAACTTTCAGTTTTGTACATATACGCTTTCTTTGTGGTTTTTACTTTATCACCAACTTTAAAGTTAATGTCATTGGTAAAACCATTCAAAGTATTGTATATATACCCTAATTTGTCGGTGTGAAGTGCTGTTGCAATGATACTTTCTGTAAGCATTTCACGATGCTTAAATTCAGGACTGATTGTATCTAATAGACTTTTAGCAATTGCATCTACTGATACTTCTACTGTGATAACTTTGTTGAACGTTTTCATTTCTATTTATGTTTTTTAATGTGAATAGACATTTTAATTTACCCTCTGTAATCAGTATAATAAATATCTTATAGGTGGTTAAACCAAGCTAGTTGGCATATGTACTCATATTATTTAACTCTTTCCAGTCCCTAACTTTATTTATTAACTGATTACTTTGGGTGTTTGTCCTTTGTAAATGATTATAATAGTTTACTATTTAATTTGGGTCTTATATAGAACTATCCCATCTATTATAATCACTTACATTGGAGTTAATTGATTACGAAGTGACCAATATTTTATTTGGATTTAACGTTTATCAATTAACCTTGTTGTGAATCATCACCATCCCAACAATCTTCTTTTGTTGGTTCATATGAAATACTAATAACTGGTTCAGGGAGTAATTTCTCCCTGATTACAGTTATTATTTGATTGTGTATCTTTTTGTCAATACCCATTGCTGTAAACCATTTACATACTCTTTTAACAGGAAATGTATTGTATGCAATTATTCTATCTCTTTTAGCATTAGAATAATGTATACAATCTATTCCCCATTTATCACAAACGAATTTAAATCTTTTGTAATTAAGGATTGATTTGTTCTCAAATGGAACATTCATTGCATCAAAGTTGCCATTACTTGATTTGAAGTATGATACTCTAGCCATTTTGTTTTCTGCTTGCTCTCCTTTAAAGAACTAATTATAAGATATTATATTCGCATTCCAATATAATAAATATTTACCACTCTGCTTATACATTTGTATTACTGGAGTTGTGACCAGTTAACTAGCATTAATAAATAAGGCTGTTTATCCACAATATATCATTGCATTTCTGTCAATATATATTGTATAACATTTCGTTGCACCTTAATGATTATCCGAAATAACTCTGTACTTCTTTAAGTACCATTGCTACTCTCACATGTCCAATGCCTAAACCTAACTTTGCAGTAGGTTGACATTGTTTAAGAAACTTGTGAAAGCTACCAATTGTCTTAAATCCATAAGAGTTAGCCAATTGACAAATTCTCACTGAGAATTTATCACTTGTTATCCTTGTTCTATTTGTCATGTTTAAAGATAAGTTAATAAGAGAACAATACGGGCCAGCCTGTTAATCGGGAGCAAGGTATTGTTCTCTTAATGTTTTAATAGTCTATTTCGGTAAGACCATATTCAGGTAATGGCGTAGTAAGAAATTCATCTGTATCTTTATTTAACAACTTCATCATTTCTTCAACTTCTTCAGTTGATAAATGTTTAGTTGTTACATAAGATGGATTCTGTGTATCACTACCGAAACCATAAGATACCTGATGATATTCTTTACCATTAACAACAGTAGAATACATTACTCCGTATGGTAATACAGAATGATGTAAATTTGCTGTTGTTGGTCTTAATTCACTCCAGAATTGTTCTGCTGTAATGAATTTAAACTCTGGTCTTTCACCTAAATGTAAAGCAGCTAACATTATTGACTTTTCCATATTTTAGTTTTATTGAATTGTAGTAATAAAATAAACTACCAGATATAACAAAGACTGTCTTTTGCAAGATTAGGTCAATGTAACGATATTTCACTGTTCATCTGGTAGTTATTAATTTTAATCATCATCATCAAGAATGTTCAAGTCACCTGTATAGTGACCATCATTGTCTAAAACAATGATTGAATCAACCATATATTTACCGCCATAAATGACGATAATATCGCCTTTAACATAAGCTGGATTAATGAACTTCAATTCAGATATGAACACTTCATCTTGAATTATTGGCCAAGCATGTACTTTGGCTAATACTGTTTCATTCAGTATTTCCTGATGCTTTTTAATAACACATTCTGTTGCTAATTCTTCTGGTGTCTTTTCATTAGAGCAAGAAGTAAGCATTAATAAGAAGGCAATGATGCAAAGGAACAAAGCAAAGTTTTTCATTTTAGTGATTTTAGGCTATTATTATATAACCTGATTAGTGAATAATATTAAGGAACAAAAAGGTGTTGAAAATTAAGGAATGGTCTAAGGACTTGTTTCAATCAAGATTAATCAACAAAGTAACTTAATTACCTACATCTGACTTCGTTTGTTTCAACGTTGCCTACCAGATTGTACACATCAGAGTGATAGTGATAGATAAGTAATCAAGTTTCTCGTTTTATAGTCTCCACTCAATAAAAAAGGTACACTCACATGGAGTGTACCAATGATGGACTACAGGTAGTCTACACCCTTCTGCTCACCGATAAGGTGCTTGGTGTATGATTTACCAGATGGCCCCGGCTCGGTGCTGGTATTGAGGAACAGGTCAACTGCTTCTCCGCCTTTAAGCCTGTCAAACAACGCTGTAGCAATAACGTACTGCTCACGCTTTGTACCATCGAAGAATGAACGCCAATCAGGATACGCTGCATCAACTTCTTCGAATGGAATACGACTAACACCTAACGCTGCTTTGATTTCTGCAAGAAACATAATAATGGAATTGAAAAGATGAATAAATAAATACCGGGGGGATATATCTTCTCCCCAAAAATTAGTGAGGGTTTTTGTAGGGTGGCTTGCATCTTCATTTCTTTTCAATAAAATTTTTTCCGTAAAATTTTTCATTATCAGTAAGTTGCTTATTATATTCAAAACATTACAGATTGCGAATATCTTTGTGTTATATCTTTTAGCAAAAAAATATAAAGAAACTTTTTTTAACTGTATTAGGATAAAAAGCATTTCCATTTAAGTTATTGATATTCATTTATTTACAGAGGTTTTACTTACATGATTCCTGTGAGGCAAAAAATTAAAAAACAAAATATTCGTTTATTATTTGTTTTAAAAAAAATTTATGTATATCTTACTACAAATATACAAAATTTCTACCTTTATGGCAGCAATTGAGAAAAAGATTAATCCTTTTACTAGTGGACTATATGTTCAATATGTTGAAATGGTTAGGTCTGTTAAAGCTGATACAGTAGATTCATATGAAGTAGAACAAGCAAGATATAGTAGGTTATATATATCAAGAGAAATAAGAGAATTCATCTTTGATAACTTAACTATGTATGCTAGGGATATGATACTTATGATGCAATATGCAGTCAATCCAAACTACCAATATGTTATTCTTAACTATGAAAAAATATGTAAAGTTTATGGTAAAGAAAAATATGGTAGAAGAAGATATGATGATACCATAAGGGAGTTACAAAGATACTCTATACTTGATTTAAGAGATAAAGCTGATAATAGTTATTGGTATAATCCTAATCTATTCTCACCAAGCAGTAGATTAACATTATTTCCAGATTGCAAAGTAAGAGTTGGTATTAAGATGGTAGGTGATGTAAATAAAGAAGATATTAAAAAGATAAAAGCTATTCCTAATTCTAAAGTAAATTCTAAACTAATATTAGAACCATAATATTATGCCATTCAAATCTAAAGCACAGCAGAAAGCATGTTATGCAACTAAAGGATTTAAAGGTAAAGTAGATTGCAAACATTGGAGTAAAGTAACTAATCAATCTAAATTACCTAAAAGAGTATCAAGAAAGAAATAGGTTACCGCATCCTTAGATAAAGAAAATTAATTGATATGCAAATTGAGTTACATAAAGATGATTTAGTACATTTAGTATTAGGAGTATCTCCTTATTATGATGTAATGGAGCATCCTTCAGTTAAAGGTAAAGGTAGGTTTAGTGATATAAATGGATGGGATTGGCATATTGCAAATCTTAAACAATTAAGTGAATATGAACTGTTTGAATTGTATAAATTATGTAGAGATAGTTGGTTAAATCAATAATATGAAAAGAATTATAATCAATGTTCGCTGTAAAAAAGATAAGAATAAGAATTTTGAAAAGTATACTATTCCAGAAGGTGAACATTATGCTGATAAGCAGAGAAAGATAGAAACAAGTAATTATCGTTTTCAAGTTCACTTTGATAATTCTGCTATATATACATTACCAGATGTAGACCAACATGATATTAATAAACTAACTGGCTTCTCAGATAATCGTTCACATCATCAAAGATTTAGTGCAAGGTTTGGTTGGAGATATTCAGATAATGCTCTAAGGTTATTTGCTTATGTATATAACAATAGTAATTGGATAGAGCAGGAATTATCAGAAATAGAAATAAATCAAACTTATACTTGTGGTATCAAAGTGAAAGGAGACTATTACATCTTCTATATAGAAGAATTACAGATAGAAGTAATGATGCCAAGAGCAGCAACTACTGATAATGCAATAGGATATAAGTTATATCCTTACTTTGGTGGTAACAATGTTGCACCACATGATATAAAAATATGGTTGAAGTATCTTTAATAAATAAAACAAAACACAATGGAAACAGAAGTCTCAATGACAAAAGGAGAAGCTAGAGTAAGACGTAATTTTAATAATCTTGAAAGACAAGATGTAGCTTCTATTAAAAATGATGTAGCAATGTTAATTGATTTTTGTGAAGATGGTATTAAAACAGTTAAGGAGAATACCAGTTTAACTGATGTACAAAAAGGTGAAGCTATTCGCTTATGGTCATTAGCACAAACAGCTTATGAAGAAGGTGCAATGTGGGCTGTTAAAGCTGCAACTTCTAATCTTTAATAAGTAACAATAAGATGATGCCAATAAGACCACCACCTAGATTTAGAGAAATCCAAATTATAATAACGTTAGTAACAATATTACTCATTCTTTATAAAATCATTATATGGAACCTTTTGTAGCATTAATCGTACCTGTTAAACCACCAACAGAACCACCAGTAACAGGTGAACCACCAGAAGTAAACAATGACTTACCACTCTTTCCTTTTGTGCCAATAGTAGTACCTCCCGGTGGAGCATGGCCCGGAGAGCCTCCAAGTGGAAGTGGTGAAAGACCTAATCATGATTTACCTCTATTTCCTTTCCATCCTATTGTTGTTCCTCCCGGTGGTACTTATCCTCCTACTGAACCACCTACTACAGAACCACCACCTGTAGACCCTAATGCACCGCATCCTGAACATCCTATTAACTTACCTCCTAGTGAAGCAGGTTGGTGGTTAATGGTATATGTTCCCGGTATTGGATGGTCATGGGTAGCATTTAGTCCCGGTGACTTGCCTGAAAATCCTTTACCAGCACCTAAAGCATAAGGTAATAATAACTAGTGGTGTGAAAGCCATTAGTTATTTGCTTAACTAATTACATTTTTTTAACCAAGATTGCGGAAATAAATTTCAACAAATTGTTGCAAGATGTTACCAAACATCATATCTTCATATTCCAAACAGTTATTACCATGAAAGGTAAGAAGAAAGGCAAGAAGGGATGCTGACACCCTGATTTTGCCAAAAAAAGAACCCAATTTTCTGAACTCATTCAAAAAAACGGGTTTTTTTTAAATTTTATCTAAAACTACCCCCTTAATTCCCTGCTACTTTAGATTTTCTATAGTTTTTACCCTAGTTTATTAGAATCTATATACACCATATATATTATACCACTTTATGAACCCCTATAGTCCAGCTAATAAGCCAGCTTTTAGGCTTCCTGATGGGATAGAGAATGAATTAACTGAAGAACTACTTAGGAAGTATTTGGAAGATTACTATTATGGAAAGCATGAACAGAGAGAATTACATTTTGGAGCAATGACAGAAGCACAAATGGCTATGTTTGATGAAGCAATAAAAAAAGAGTTTGCTAGACAACATGAGATTATGTATAATATAGTTATTGAAAAGATTAAAAAGCTAGAAGATGCCAAAACCAATAGTAGTAATTAAGTTAGAGTTAGAGGTGTTAAGAGGTGACTTAGGTAATCTTTTAATAATGGAAGATATTTATTCTAAAAGATTTCATGATTATCATGTGTTATGTGTACCTATTAGAACTAATTCAGATGAACCAGTTCTATTACAAGTATTCTACGAAAAGAACTTTAGTGATATTAAGTTTGAAGAATTAAAGAAGTATGTTGTTAACTTAGTTAATGACTTTAATACTGAACCTAAAGAAGAAGATAGACCAGCAATTATAGACCTATTTAAACATCTTCATCCTAATAATGAAATGGCATTTAAGATGTTAGAAGGATATGGTGAATTCAATAGATTTGCAATAGGTAACAAACAACCTTGGGAATGGGATTGGAAGAAGATAGATGCTACTGATAGTAAAACCCTATTAGAACTTTATACAAGTGTCAATAAAATAATAAGCAAAAGATGAACGAATATGTAGGTACTATAGATGTGCGTAAAGCATATAAGCTTGTAGAAACCCTAAACAGGAAGATAATGGATTCTACATTAGATGATACTGAATTACTTTTTGAAGTAGTAACTACTGGTAAAACAATACATATTAACTGGATAGGATTAGAAATGTGGAGTTCAGCTAATGATACTAGAAAGTATGTTGAAATATCAAAAGATTCAGATAAAGTGAGAGAGGATTTGTATCAATTCATTGTAAGAGAAGTTCAATATATTAAAGAGAATGTCGCACTCATAAATGTTTAATTATGGAAAAACTTAATCAGTTATTAACCGATATTGATAATCTTGAAGATTTTATCAAGTTAGAGGCTGTTGATATGAAGATTAATGAACAAACAGCTAATGAAATTATAAGACTTATATCTGAAATGAAAAACAGAGCATTAAATGATTAATTTATGCAAGTAGATGAATTAGAACAATTGATAATTGACTTATGTTTAGATTTACAAAGTAATCTTAATCAACAAGAAATAAGAGAACATAAGATGCCTAATAATGAAGTACTTTATCGTTATACTTGTATTCCATACCAAGTACAAGTAGAATATACCGCTTGTATATATGTAAATAGATTATTGATATTTAGAGAAATATATATTCGTGAGAGAATATCAATGGATAAAGTATATGAGCAAATACAAGATGAACAATCTAAGTTTAATGTAGTTAGAAAATTAATAGAATCTGTTTTTAGTTATGGTATTATGAGTTCTAAAAAGTTTATTGATGATAGAATGAAAGCTAAGAAAATATCTGAATATGAAGAATATTTAAAACAACTTAAAAATACACAAAATGACGGAGGAAAAATTAAAGGAACTGACGCTTATTAAAGATAGAATGAGAGAGATAGAAGCAAGTGTCTCACATCTTAATTCTGGTTTAGTAAGGATATTAATTGAAAGACCAAAGACAGGTACTAATCCTGTTATGATTAAGACATTAACAACTGGTGATGATTTACATACTAAGATAATCAATGCATTGAAGAGCCAGTATGAAAAAGAATTTGGTGAACTGGAAAAGCAATTTAATGAAGGATAGTTATTATATTTGTTTTTGTTTCAATGGTTAGTTAGTCTTAAAACTCTATAACTCTTTACAGATCAATTAGTTTCTCGAACATGACAGTTCAAACAACACAGCAACTCCTGTTTCTACAGGAGTTTTTCATTTTTAAATGAAAAGAATAAACTTAAAAAAATTTCATTTTGAAACTGAAAAAAGTTTAATTTTAAAAATTAAGTATTTCCCTTTGGTAAGGTAATGTTCTTGCAAGACACAACTCAAGGATGAAAGAATCTTCACCTGTATAGCAAACAGGTGAAGATATTTCAAAACACAACATGAAACCATATAAGAAAACATTAGAGTTAGATAGACAGGACTATTATGAAGTTCATCTTAATTTAATTAATTCAATTGCTAGATTAGGTTTAACAGTTAGAGAGATAGATGTATTATCTGCTTTTATGTCATTGGAAGGTGAACTTGCTGATAATATGTTTAGTACTCTTAGTAGAAAGAAAGTTAAATTAAAACTTGATTTGAGTGATGCAGGTTTAAGTAATTTTTTAAGAAGTCTTTCTATAAAAAAATGTATATTGGCAGTTGATGATAATTTGCAAATTCATCCTACCTTACACCCAAAGGATTCTGAACAATTATACGAGTTTAAACTTATATGTAAATGAATTGTAAGACTTTAGTTGAAAGATTTTACGAAACAATTAAAGATCAATATCCAGATTTGGACGTTAATGATGTGGGCAGGATATGTTATTCTGCCCTCTTGTTTGTAAACAGGGCAATGACTTTACCTCATGTACCTAATATTCGATTAAAGTATTTAGGTACATTTGGCGTTAAGAAGGGTATGGCTATTGCTGCTAAGATGAAATACACTAACTTGTATAATGCTGGTAAGATAACTAAGAATATATATGAAAGTGAATTAATAAAACTTAACCATGTAATTGATAGACATGAGAGCGAAAAAGAATTGGAAGAACATTAAAGCATACTTTCAAGGTAATATAAGATATTGGTTATATTATCATTTAAATGGAAGGTTCTTAAAAGAACATATTAAAGAACAATATGTTTTTCGTACTAGAGTAATGCGTAAGTCATGTTATGATAATGGAACATGTGATAAATGTGGTTGTAAGACTACTAATCTACAATTTGCAAATAAACAATGTGAAGGAAGATGTTATCCTAATATGATGAATAAAGGTGCATGGGAATGGTATAAGACTACTAAAACATATAAAGATGCCTTGGGACAAACTATTAGTTGATTTAGGTACATTAAAACCTAAACAGAAAGCAACTGCTCTTTTTAACTTTACTGGTGATATTAAGGTTGTATCAATTGAAACATCATGTGGTTGTGCTGGTGCAAATTGGAATGAACAGGAACAAAGATTAAGTGTTAAATATACTGCTATTGATAGTATACCAATACATATTATATCAGAAGGTAGAAATTATGCACTAGTTGCTCAAAGTTGTCTTGTTAAAGCAATAGTTAATGATGTATTGAAACCATATAAATTGATGATTAAAGCTAAAGTACAAGATGCACGAATTTTTTGAAGTAAAGGAATATGTAGTATGGCCTTCTAAAGAGATACTATTAATACCTGAATATGCTGAAATTTGGGATAGAGATACTTCACCTAAGAAGGAAGTAGCTTTAAAAGAATTTGCTTTTGTTTACTTTAGAGTGAGCATGAGAAAAAACAATCCTTTTAGAGCATATAATGAAAAGCTTAAACCCAGAAAGATAGCTGAAAGGATATTTAGAGATAATCCAGAATGGAGACCTGATGATAAGGTTAAAGCATTAGTTAATACATATCGTGAAGATGTTAAAGCATCATCCCTCACATATAGCTATTTAATTTCAGCTAAGATTGCGGCAGAACAATTAAAGGAATTCTTTAGTGAAGAAGGTACTCTTAAACTAAGAAATAGCAGAACAGGTGCGCCTCTATATAAACCAAGAGAATTAACATCTGCATTAGCAGATACAAATGCAATACTTAGTAATCTTGAATCAATAGAAAGAAAGATTGATGAAGAAGAATTAACAGAGACTAGAGCAAAAGGTAATAGGGAAATAAACTATTTTGAGATATGAATAGTTCATCTACTTTAACTTCAAACCATTCAAGGTTAAATGCTATCAGGAATCCTGATGGCATCTTTGTTAATACACAATGCTTTAGAGAAGAAGCTAATCATTTTACAAAACATGGTTACTATACACCTGACCCTTGGGGAACACCAGCTTGGCAAGAGTATTGGGAAGAACAACTTAATAGATGTAAAGTAGGTTATTCATCTGGTGGAGTAAAGATAACTGGTGAACATTATGGCTATATGAACTTTAGCCAAATTAAGAAAGTAGCACCGGGAGAGAATCCTGAAAGTAGAATGGCTAAGAAGATAACATCTATGCCTGACTTTTGGGATGGTGATTATAATTATTTTCATTCTATTAATATAGCAAGGGATGGTATAACAAGACCAGCATTAGACGATTTAAAGTTATCAGTTGATATTAAAGATATTTACTTAGATGGTGCAAGACATTTAATTGTTGGTAAGTCAAGACGTAAAGGTTATAGCTATAAAAATGGATTCATTTGTAGTAACAAGTTTAATACAGAACGTAAGTCATTATGTGTAGTTGGTGCATTTGATAAGAAGTACTTGTACCCAAGAGGTACAATGGCAATGATTACAGAGCAACTAAACTTCTTTAATGAACATACTGGTTGGAGAAAAGCAAGAGATTATGTTGATGCACAGCATCATCGTAGAGCATCTTATAAGAAGATAGTAGATGGTATAGGTATTGAATCAGGTTATATGTCAGAGATAATGGCTATAACCTTTAAAGACAATGCTGATGCAGCTAAAGGTAAAGATGCTGTAATAGTTCTATTTGAAGAATCTGGTGTATTCCCTAATCTAATTGCAGCTTTTGTTGCAACTGCTCCCGGTTTAAGTGCAGGTAAATATATAACAGGACAGATATTAATATTTGGTACTGGTGGTGATATGGAAAGTGGAACATTAGAGTTTGCTGAAATGTTCTATAATCCTGATTTATATGGCATTATGCCATTCACTAACATATGGGATGAAAATGCAGAAGGTGGTACATGTGGATTCTTCCATCCTATTCAATGGAACATGGAAGGTTATTATGATGAAGATGGTAATTCAGATGTACAAAGTGCATTAGCTTATGAGAAGGCTCTTAGAGATAGAATGGTATCTCAATCATCTGGTTCTAGTGTAGTACAATTACATATGCAGGAATACTGTACATGTCCTGCTGAAGCTTTTTTATCAGTCAGTCTCAATGATTTTCCTATAGTTGAATTAAGAGCAAGGTTAACTAAAGTAGTAAATGAGAAGCTTTACTTAAAACGTGGTGTACCTTGTGAACTAGCTTTAATAGATGGCAGGGTTAAGGTAACACCAGATATAATAGGTAAGTTAGAACCTATCTGGTTTAATAGACCAGCATCTAATAATCTTAATGGTGCAGTAATCATATATGAATATCCTTTACCTAATGCACCTAGATGTTTATATAAGATAGGATATGACCCGTATAGGCAAGTGATGGGTAAATCATTAGCCAGTATAATAGTATATAAAGGAATACAAAGAGGTAGCTTTACTAGGGATTGTATAGTAGCTGAATATACTGGTAGACCACAAGACCCTGATGATGTTAATAAGATATTTGAATTGTTAATCATGTTATTCAATACAGAAGGAATGTATGAGAATGAAGTAACACATGTTAAATCTTATTTCGTTAGACGTAAGAAGTTAAATCTCCTTGCAGCACAACCTGATGCTGTTATCTCTAAAGCAATTAAGGAATCTGAAACAGAGAGAATCTATGGTTGTCATATGAATGAACAATTAAAGGATGCGGGTGAGAAATACATTAAGACTTGGCTATTGACACCTATGAATGTAATGGAAGATGGAAGGGTATTAACTGTTATTGACTATATTGATTCACCGGGATTGTTAGAACAGTTGATTATGTATAACAGAAAGGGCAATTATGACAGGGTGAGTGCTTTAATC
>Ga0105252_10000743_pt1 | contig 17851 bp, 1 predicted proteins | sample EasRivMeERMZT100_FD_89675 | JGI IMG/M metagenome (GOLD analysis project Ga0105252, IMG submission 89675) | Soil microbial communities from meander-bound floodplain in the East River, Colorado, USA - East River MetaG ERMZT100 | ecosystem: Environmental > Terrestrial > Soil > Floodplain | place... | reverse complement strand
TTGTATACCAACGTAGCAATATAGCTATTCTGGAATCTCGTTATTTCTGTTTATTAAGGTTTATCAATGTATCTATATCTCAGAGGTTCGAAACATTTATTGAATTTCTTAACAAAAGTGTCAGAAAGTTGGTGATTTTTTATAAAAATTTAGACCTCGTTTTAGATTTCTAAAATTCTTATTTTAGCGCTTATTTTATAGATAAATTATCGTTTATTGATTGATATAATTAATACATAAAACGTAATTTGAAAGCGAAAAAATACCTAAACTTCTGTTTGAGTCTCTGCCTAGTCGCGGTCATGATCCTCGGCTCATTCGGAGTTTACAATAAAACCTTCGCTGCTGGGCCACCCTCCATCATCAGTTACCAAGGTAGGCTTACTGATGATTCTGGAAATCTTCTAGGTAGTTCCTCAGGAACCACCTATTACTTTAAGTTTTCATTGTGGAGTGCAGCGAGCGGTGGAACAAAGCTTTGGCCGACAGCTGATCCAACTTATTATGCGACGACAGTGAGGGAAGGAGTCTTCAACGTAAATATTGGTGACACTGCAAGTGGCTATCCTGATGCACTTACTTATGATTTCTCTACCACAGATCTTTTTCTAAAAGTTGAGGTTTCTGATGACAACCTTTCTTATGAGACTCTTTCGCCAAGGCTTCGTGTAGGGTCAACAGCTTTTGCTCAAGTCGCTGGAGCTGTAGTGAGTGCGTCTTCAACTATTACAAATCTCACAAGTGATAATGCGACAACTACGAATTCAACTTCAACCAATCTATACGTATCTGGCAACGCTTCAACCACTAATCTCTTCGCAAATATTCTGAGGGCAGGAAGCGGAATTTTTACTAGCATTACTGGAAGTAGTCTTGCAGGATTCGGTACGAGATGTTTGCAGACGGACAACAATGGAATTATATCTGTAGCAGCAAGCACTTGTGGAAGTGGAGGCGGAGGTTCTGGTGGGACATGGTCTACAACAACATCACAGGTCGCAGGGCAGTATATAAATTATCCAAACAACACCACAGATATCATCTCTGTAGGTGATTCATCGACCACGACGGCGGAAGTCTATTTCGACCCGAACTCATCCTTTGCCAAAGTTTTCAACCAGTTTTTTGGCCTAAGTTCGACCACTTTGCAGTCCTTTACAGCTTTAAATGGAACAACTACCAACGCCACCTCCACCAGCTTAGCCGTATCTGGGCTTGCTTCTACGACTGAACTTAGAGCTAATATTGCCTATGTAGGCTTAGCTAATCTCTCTAACCTTTTTGTCAACGGCTCTACCACCATGCAGTCGTTTACAGCTTCAAACTCCACTACGACCAATGCCACTACCACAATCCTCTCTAATTCTGGCCTTCTTACTACCTCTCAGCTTTGGGTTACAAGCTCAACTACGCTTCGAGATCTAATTGCAGTTAACTATACGGCTCTTGGTTCAACCACACTTCAAAACTTCACCGGTACAAATGGAACTACTACGAATGCCACCTCAACTAATCTCCATGTCTCTGGTCGAGCCTCTACCACTGACCTTCGAGCAAACACAGCTTCCATTGGAAATCTTTCTGTAACCTCATGTGCAGGTTGTACGAGTTTTGCCTTCCCGTTTACTACTCTTGGTTCAGGTGAGAATGCAACTTCAACCACAATCGCATTCTTAAATGGTTTTCTTGCTACGGCATCATCCACACTTACCAACTTCACTGCAACTAACTCCACTACCACCAACTCCACCTCAACAAGTCTTGCAGTCTCTGGATTAGCATCAACCACCGCAATAAGATCAAACTCTGCAATATTCGGATTCACTACCACAACTCAACTTCTCGTTGATTCATCAACAACACTCCAAAACTTCACAGCATCAAACGCTACTACCACTGGAGCTACCACCACTAATCTCTATGTATCCAACCTTGCTTCCTCAACTAACCTCCGAGCCAACGTAGCAAATATCGGAGCTCTTACAGTTACCAGTTGTACCGGTTGTTTCTCAATGAGTTTTGGATTTCCATTCACCACACTTTCAACTGGGGAGAACGCAACATCAACAACTCTCGCATTCTTGAACGGATTTATTTCTGCTGCGTCATCAACACTTTCAAATGTATCTACTCTCCTTGTTAATGGTTCCACCACTCTCCAATCCTTCACCGCAGCTTCAGGCACCATTGGTACTCAACTTTCAAATAACTCAACTTCAACCAATCTCTTCGTATCAAATCTTGCTTCAACCACTGAACTCCGATCAAATACCGGTATCATTGGTTACCTAACTTCACTCTTTGGTAACTTCACTAATCTCCTAGCTACAGGTTCATCAACTCTCCAGAACTTCACTGCATCAAACGCCACCACCTCTCAAGCGACTTCTACCAACCTTGCAGTTTCTTCAGTCTCCAACTCTCTACTCAAAACCACCACTCTCGGTTCTCTAGTGGCTGCAGTAGCTGGAACAGATTACGAAAATATCCTCACTTTCGGTGACGGACTCACTAGAACAGCTAATGATGTGGACTGCGACACTGCATCAGGTTCTGTCTTTGGTTGTCTCACTTCATCAGACTGGACCACCTTCAACAACAAACTTTCTGCAATGACATTCTCCTTCCCATTCACTCGTTTTGCATCAGTTGATCAATCCACCACTACTCTGATGCACTTCTTCGGTGGTCTTAACTCCACAGCTTCCTCAACAATCGGAGCAGGTGCACAAGGTACTGGTCTCACCATCTTCGGTGGTGCTACCACTACAGGTGAATCACTGCATCTTGGTTCTACCACTCTACAAAATTTCACCGCCACCAACTCCACTACAACAAACGCAACAACAACAATTCTCACAAACTCTGGCCTCCTCACCTCATCTCAACTCTGGGTAACAAGTTCAACCACTCTTAGAGATCTCATCACCATTAACTATCTCGCTCTTGGTTCTACCACCCTCCAAAACTTCACTGCAACAAATGGCACTACCACTAATTCAACCTCAACCGATCTCTACGTTTCAAATCTTGCATCAACAACAAGTCTTCGAGCCAACGTAGCATCAATAGGGAACTTAACCGTTACTTCATGTACTGGTTGTGGTGGTTCAACCTTCGTTTTCCCATTCACTACACTCAGCTCTGGTGAAAACGCAACATCAACCACTCTCGCATTCCTAAACGGCTTTGTTTCAACCGCATCATCAACACTGACTGACTTTGTTGCTACCAATAGCACGACAACAAGCGCAACATCCACCAATTTTTATGTTTCGGGGAGGGCAAGCACGACAGAAATCAGAGCTAACCTCGCGTATGTTGGAAGTAGGTTGGGAATTGGAACAATTAATCCAGAGGCGACTTTACATGTTTCTAGTGCCAATGGAGGTGAGCATCTTAGATTTGCTGATGCTGTTTGGGGCGGGCTTGCAGAGTACCATCTTTCTGAGAATACTCCTAGATTAGTCCTTGTAAATAATGGAGCAGGAGGGCCTTACAACGGTCTTCTAATGAAATCAGATGGCAGCGGCAACTTCCATACAAATGGGGTTTCTGTTACGGCAGTCGCGGATACATCTTTAGGATTTGGAACTTCTGACGGTACAGCAATTAAGGAAAGAATGAGAATTAATTCTCAGGGTAATGTAGGTATAGGCACTACTTCTCCATATGCCAAAGTTTCTATTCTTACCAGCCACACTCTCTCAGATAATCCATACGCCTTATTTACTATTGCATCATCGACTACCTCGGGAACTACCACACTCTTCTCTATTTTCAACACAGGCACTGCATCATCGACAGATTTCAAAGCCAATACAGCCAACATCGGCAACTTAACTGTTACCAGTTGTACTGGTTGTGGTAGCTCATTTGGCTTCCCATTCACCACCCTCGGCACAGGTGAGAATGCTACCTCAACAACGCTTGCATTCTTGAACGGATTTATTTCGACTGCATCTTCAACACTTGCTTCAACAACAGTCACTACCTTACTTGCAAATAGTGCTACCACAACTAATCTCCATGTATCTGGGCTAGCTTCAACCACTGAACTGAGATCAAATATTGCACAATTTGGTGGATCTGTAGGAATAAGCTCTACTACACCATGGGGCACACTATCTATTCATCGAAGTGATGTAAGTTCAGCCCCACTCTTTGCAGTTGGAAGTACTACTTCTCTAGGAGCTTCTACTTCTCTTGTGGTTCTACCTTCGGGATTGGTAGGTATAGGCACAGCTAATCCTACAGAAGCTCTTGATGTTATCGGTGATATTTCAGCAAGTGGAGAAATTGAGTTACTAACTTCAGGCGTTATTGCAGCGGAGTATAATAAGGCAAGAATTTGGACCAACAGCTCATCTGGTTATCATGTAGTCAATTCTCTTTCAGGTACTGATGCTACTCTACAGCTAAATGAATGGAACGGATCATTATATGCTTCTGGTATTGAAACTGAACGCAGTTTGGTCTTTACAATAGATAGCGACAACAATGACACAACAATGGGCTTTCATATCGGAGCTAATAATTTAATTGGTTCTGCGTCACTCTCTCATACTATTTTCTCAGCTCTAGAATCTGGTAACGTCGGTGTAGGCACATCTTCTCCGTCCGCAAAGTTTGCCATCCAAGCATCAACAACGGACACAAACTTCTACCTTTTTGATGTGGCTTCCACTACTGCTGTCTCTTATGCCACTACCTCACTCTTTTCTGTAGATAGAAATGGACTAACAAGAATAACCAATGCCACTACCTCTGATCTCAAAGCTAATACTGCAACCATCGGCAACCTCACTGTAACAAGCTGTAACGGTTGCGGAAGTTCATTTGGATTCCCATTCACCACTTTGGGAACAGGGGAGAATGCAACCTCAACAACCCTCGCATTTTTAAACGGATTCATTTCAACTGCATCATCAACACTTTCAAATGTATCCACGCTCCTTGTTAATGGCTCATCTACTTTCCAATCATTTACTGCCACAAACAGCACAACGACTAATGCAACCTCAACCAGTCTCTATGTTTCTGGTTTAGCATCGACTACCGAATTAAGAGCAAACATCGGCACCGTTGGATTTGCTACTCTCACAAATCTTCTAGTAAATAGTTCGTCGACTCTTCAAGATGTTTCTACTCAAGACATTTCCTCCGTGTCGGTTCTAGTCACTGGACTCTCTGGGTCAGGTACAAGATGTGTGCAGGTAGACAACACCGGATTACTAACTATTGCTGGTGCTGCTTGTGGTACAGCAGGTGGAGGTGGTGCGGGCTCTTGGGCCACAACTACTTCTCAAGTTACAGGACAATATATAAATTACTCACTCAACGACACAGACATCATCACTATCGGTTCTAGTGCTACTACATCAGCTGAATTCTGGTTTGATCCCAACACCTCATTTGCAAAAATTGGTGGTCAGCTTCTCATCACAGGCTCCACCACTCTCCAATCCTTCACCGCAGCTTCAGGAACTATTGGTACTCTACTTTCAAACAATGCTACTTCAACCAATCTCTTCGTATCAAATCTTGCCTCCACCACTGAACTCCGTGCTAACACCGGTATCATTGGTTACCTAACTTCACTCTTTGGTAACTTCACCAACTTACTAGCTACTGGTTCATCCACACTCCAAACATTTACCGCTACAAATGCCACTACCTCTCAAGCTACTTCTACTAACCTCGCAGTTTCTTCTCTAACCTCTGCTTTAGTAAAAGCAGGATCAGACGGTTCTCTAGTTGAAGCAGTAGCTGGAACAGATTATGAAAACATCCTCACCTTTGGAGATAGTCTAACAAGAACTGGTGATGACGTAGATTGTGATGTTGCTTCTGGTTCTCAATCTGGTTGTCTCTCTACTACAGACTGGAATACCTTCAACAACAAACTCTCCTCCATGACCTTCTCCTTCCCATTCACTACCGGCACAGACTGGGGAACACACAATGCAACTTCTACTCTCCTAGGATTCAAAGGTGGTTTCTACTCTCTCGCATCTTCAACAATAGGTAACAACACTACTGCCTCTGGCTTAACCATCTTCGGTGGTGCCACTACTACAGGTGAATCACTCACTCTTGGTTCAACTACACTTCAGGCATTCACATTCAATACTGCTACTGGTACTTCTGCAACCACTACTAATCTCTATGTGTCAGGGAGAGCAAGTACGACAGAATTACGAGCCAATACTGCATTGTTTGGAGGTAGTGTTGGTATTGGCACAAGTTCACCCATCACAACCTTAGATGTTTATGGAAATGCCATTCTTTCTGGAGATAATCGATATCTAAATTTTGCCTCAAGTTCTGGTTCTGGTGGTTATGGTATTAGAGACAACGGCGGCATTGTTGAGATCAGAAATATGGGCGGATTCTGGACTAGAGTCGGCGCTGCTTCGACAACAGCTAAGACAGCCACCTATATTGTGGCCGCTTCTGACTCAAGGAACAAAGAGTTGGCAGATTTTATTGCAGATGGCACGAATGACCAAGTTCAAATTCAACAAGCTATTGACCTCCTGCCTTCAACTGGCGGCTCGGTCTATCTCATGGAAGGTACATACAACATTGGTACAAGTACTCCGAGTGTCGGTATATTAATTAGTTCAAAAAATAATGTAACACTTCAAGGCGCAGGTGCTGGAACAGTTATCAAACTTCACAACTCACTTAACGGCGAGGTTTATATGATTAGGGTGTCAAGTTCTCAAAATGTAAGACTTTCATCGTTTACTATAGACGGAAATAAAGCCAATAATACTTTTGCTGATACATATGCTGGTATAAATCTAAGTTCAGCAGCATCTTCGACCATTGAAAACCTACTCATCAAAGATTTTCAAGATGCGGCAATAAGGCTTGATGCTTCCGATAGTAACTTGATTACAGGCAATACAATAACAAACTCTGGATCAGGTACAGCGGCTCTGTATTTCTGGAGCCAAAATGACAATAACGTAGTTTCTAACAACATCATTTCTTATAACAACCAAAACGGTATCGATTTGAATTCTGGAGACACGGGAACTGTTGTGACTGGAAATACTATTACTAAAAATGTTGGCAGTGGAGTCAATGCAGTTTGCTCAGGGTGTAGTGTAGTTGGAAATAACTTGTCTTACAATTTAGATTACGGACTTGTTCTAGGCGGAAATGCAATGACAGTGACGGGAAATATTATTTCAAATAATACTGACGCTGGTATAAGAGTTAATACTTCTAGCAACCACCTGATCTCAGGAAATACTTTTAGATATAACCTAGGATATGGTGTCTATATATGGACTAGCGGAAATAATATTACTATCTCCAGCAACACTTTTTACGGAAATGGCCATGGAGGGTCATTCCCGAGCATTTATGTTGGTAGTACAGCAAACAATATAAGCGTCAACAACAACACTATCGAAGCAACGAGCACTGACGCTCTTATAAGCGTACAAAGTGGTGCAACACTTGTGTCGATCGGGGCGAACACGTTTGCTAATCCTGATACAAGCACTTTCATCTCTGATTCTGGCACGAATACTCGCTACAGCCAGTTCGATAGATTGACTCTCAACACAAATAATACTGGTCAAGTTTCTTACGCGCTATTCAATATTTTAGCTTCTTCAAGTGCTTCACTTCTTAACTTTACTCAAGCTGGTTCTGGCAACATTTTCTCCTTCAATAATGCTACTGGCACCGCATTAATCTTGGGCAATACCGGCATGCTTGGTCTAGGCACCACCTCGCCCCACGCAAAGCTTTCTATCCATGCAAGTTCGACTGACAACAGCTTCTTTCTTTTAGACATTGCTTCATCAACGTCTGCATTCGCTACCTCCTCCCACTTCTCTGTTGATAGAAATGGTCAAACAAGATTAATTAATCTACTAGCTCTTGGTTCATCAACACTTCAATCATTTACCGGTGCTTCTGGAACTATAGGAACTCTACTTTCAAACAACTCAACTTCTACTAATCTCTTCGTATCAAACCTTGCATCTACCACCGCTCTCCGTTCTAACTCAGCAATCTTCGGTATAGCTACTACTACAGAACTCAATGTTAGTGGTTCAACTACTCTCCAAAACTTTACTGCTTCTAACTCCACTACAACAAGCGCAACCTCCACCAACTTCTTCACAACTAACGCATCAACAACAAACCTCCGAGCCAACGTAGCAAACATTGGGGCTCTCACTGTTACTTCATGCACCGGTTGTACAGTTATGTCCTTCGCCTTCCCATTCACCACTCTTGGAACAGGGGAGAATGCAACTTCAACAACACTCGCGTTTCTAAACGGATTTATTTCCACTGCATCATCTACTCTCACTGATTTCTTGGCAACTAACGGTACGACTACAAATGCAACCTCAACTAATCTATTTGTTTCGGGGAGGGCATCGACTACAGAGCTCCGAGCAAATACAGCATTGTTTGGAGGAAATGTTGGAATTGGAACAAGTTCGCCATCAGCAAGTTTTGCCATTACAGGGTCCGGGACAGGTTCTGGAAGAAACTTTGTAATAGGAGATTCAGCAGATGCCGAAAGACTTTCAGTGCTAGACAACGGAATCATAACTTTTAGGAATGCAAATCTTGCTGGTTTCCAATTTACAGACAATGGTGGGGCTGCGCCACAAATAAATTTTCAATACAATGGAGAGAGTAGAGGATCTATAACTGGCGGGTCGGGACCTGGCGGAGATTTCAATATTGCCAGTCTTTCATCTAACGGAAATATTATTACAACACCACATGGCACTGGATATACTTTATTGGGTGGCAAAGTGGGTATCGGCACTTCCACTCCTCTTAGTGCCCAACTCTCGGTTTCATCTTCAACAGGATCACAACTAGCTCTTACAGACACATCACTTACAAACAGTCCATGGAATTTCCGAAGCCTAGGCAATTTCCTCTATATAGCTACATCCTCACCAACATCTGGAGCAACCTCATCAGTCTCAGCCCTCTCAATTACATCAGGAGGAATAGTGACCATTCCAAACGTCGCCACCACCACCCAACTTAACGCCAACGTTGCCAACATCGGCAACTTAACTGTAACCAGTTGTACTGGTTGCGGTGGTGGCTCAACATTCTCCTTCCCATTCACAACACTAGGAACAGGGGAGAACGCAACATCAACAACTCTTGCCTTCACCAACGGTTTCCTCTCTACAGCTTCCTCAACTCTCACTGGTTCAACCACTCTTGCCACAACTCTTATGACAAACGCCACTGCAACCAATCTCTTCGTATCAAACATTGCATCAACAACTGATCTCAGAGCAAACGTTGCAACAATAGGGAACTTAACCGTTACTTCATGTACTGGTTGCTACACCCTCACTCATGCCTTCCCATTCACCACCGGCACAGACTGGGGAACACATAATGCAACTTCTACTCTCCTAGGATTCAAAGGTGGTTTCTACTCTCTCGCATCTTCAACAATAGGTAACAACACTACTGCTTCTGGTCTCACTATCTTCGGTGGTGCCACAACAACCGGACAAGCTCTCTTCCTAGGTTCAACCACTCTTCAAAACTTTACTGCCACAAATTCAACTACAACGAATGCGACTTCAACTAATCTTTTTGTTTCTGGGAGAGCCTCAACGACGGAACTCTACACTGGCACTATAACAATACCGAGCGGTTCGTTCATCACGAGCAATGGAAATTTTGGAATGTCGTTTCGATCACCTAATTCTTATGAGGAATTATTGTTCGGCAGTGCCGCATGGCCGGATACATTTGCGCTTGGTAGTAATGGTGGAACCATACAGCGCTTTGCATTACCAAGTAATGGCGTACTTCAGTGGTCAGATCAATCATCCATTACATCAGGCGTTATAGATACAGGCCTTGTTCGGTTAGACGTTGGTAAGTTGGGTGTCGGTAATGGAGCAGTAGGGAATTCCAGTGGAACGTTAGTAGCCGGCAATATCGGCATTGGCACCACATCTCCATATGCCAATCTATCAATACTCTCAAGCCACACCAGCTCCAATAATCCTCTAACCATCTTCACCATCGCATCCTCCACAGCTTCTGGCACGACCACTCTCTTTTCTGTACTCAATACTGGTATTGCTACAACCACCCAACTCAATGCTAACGTAGCTAATATTGGAGCTCTCACCGTTACCTCGTGTACCGGTTGTTCAAGCGGAAGTTCATTCGCCTTCCCATTCACCACTTTGGGAACAGGGGAGAATGCAACATCAACAACACTGGCATTCCTAAACGGATTCATCTCAACTGCATCATCGACGCTTTCAACAATTTTGGCATTAAGTTCCACCACACTCCAAGATTTCACCGCATCAAATTCGACAACAACGAATGCAACAACTACCAACTTCTCTTCAGGATTAGTCAATATAACTAGCACAACTGCTACCTCTACTTTTGCTGGGCCGATACAGTTCGGTACAACTGATGTACTTAGATACGATGGACAAAGACTCGAATTAGTTAACCCCGCAATAACAGGTTATCGAAACCTTGAAGTAGGACAGATTAGAGCAATGGGTAATGGATATGCTGGATTGGCTTATATACAAGGCGATGCATCTACCGGACTACGACTCGCTAGTTCCATTCAAGTATCATTCTCATCCACTAATGATGCTGGCACCATAGCAGCTGATGTGGGTATAGGAAGACATTCTGCAGGCATTTTAAGAGTTACCAATGGCTCAACGGGTGGTGGGACGATTGTCTTAGACGCCATAGGCGTTGCCACAACCTCGCCATTTGCCAAGCTTTCTGTGTTTGCTCACGCTTCAAGCACATACCAACACACTCTATTTGCAGTAGCATCTTCAACAGCTGCTTATGCCACCAGCACACTATTTACTGTAGAAGCAAATGGTCTTACCACGATGCTGAATGCCACCACCTCTGACCTTAAAGCTAATACGGCGACAATTGGCAACCTAACAGTAACCAGTTGTACCGGCTGCGGTGGAGCAGGGACCTTTGCTTGGCCATTTACTAAACAAGCAGGGAACGAACAGGCTACTACTACCATCATTGAATTTGTTGGGGGTTTCCTATCAAATGCTTCATCAACCCTCACTGATTTCTTAGCGACAAATGGCACGACCACTAATGCCACTTCAACTAACCTCTATGTCTCTGGCAGAGCATCCACTACAGAACTTCGTGCAAACGATATTTATGTAGGGAATAGAGTTGGTATTGGCACAACAACTCCATCGCAATCACTATATGTTGTAGGTAGGGCAAATATTGGATACGAACTTGTTAATGATGTAGCGCTGTATCTTAATGGAGCAACCGCTAACGGCGTAGCTCTATATCTTGATACAACAAACGGCCAACTTCAATTCAGAAGAGGTGATGACGCTGGAGATGGCAAGGATTTGAAAGCAGGAAGGTATATGGTCGGTATTAATGGAAATGATGCAGCCCTTAGTACCACGGGATTAGAAATAGAAAAAGATCTAATCGTTGGGTGGACTGGTACAGATGAGTTTTATGATGCTAAGGACATCTCGATATCAAGAATTTCATCAGGAATTTTGGGGGTTGGCACAGGGGCTGCTGGTGAGATAGATGGCACGCTTGTTGCTGGTAGCTTATGGGCTAATAGTTCATCTACTTTCCAAAACTTCACAGCATCAAACTCAACAACCACAGGAGCTACTACTACAAATCTTTTCGTCTCTAACCTCGCATCATCAACCAACCTCCGAGCAAACGTTGCATCAATAGGGAACTTAACCGTTACCTCATGTACCGGTTGTACAGTGATGACCTTCTCCTTCCCATTTACCACTGGCACAGACTGGGGAACACACAATGCAACTTCTACTCTCCTAGGATTCAAAGGTGGTTTCTACTCTCTCGCATCTTCAACAATCGGTAACAACACTACAGCTTCTGGTCTCACCATCTTCGGTGGAGCTACCACAACAGGTGAATCACTTGTTCTAGGTTCATCTACTCTTCAAACATTTACCGCAGCTTCTGGAACAATAGAAGTTCTCCTTTCTAACCGGGCTACCACCACAGATTTATATGTCTCTAACCTTGCTTCAACTACTAACCTTAGAGCAAACGTAGCAAACTTCGGAGCACTCACTGTTACCAGTTGTACAGGTTGCGGTGGAGCAGGGACCTTTGCTTGGCCATTTACAAAACTTGGTACAAACGAACAAGCTACTTCTACAATCATGGCCTGGACCGGTGGGTTCCTTTCAACTGCTTCTTCAACTCTCACCGGTTCAACGACCCTGTCAACAACTTTGATGACAAATGCTACAGCCACCAATCTTCATGTTTCTGATCTTGCCTCCACAACAAATCTCCGAGCCAACGTAGCCAACATCGGAGCACTCACTGTTACCAGTTGTACAGGTTGCGGTGGAGCAGGAACATTTGCTTGGCCATTTACTAAACAAGCTGGGAATGAACAAGCAACAACAACAATCATAGAATTCGTAGGTGGTTTCCTTTCCAATGCTTCATCAACACTTACTGACTTCTTTGCAACAAATGGAACTACAACAAATGCAACGTCAACCAGTTTCTTTGTCTCAGGAATCGCTTCAACTACTGAGCTGAGATCAAACTCAGCTTACTTTGGCAGAGTTGGTATTGGTTTAACAAATCCATCAGAAGCCTTGGAGGTTGAAGGTCAGATTGAGTTTGATGGAGACTTTAAATGGGGTACTGCGGCTGGATTTGCAAGACTCACTGATAACTCCAACAACGTCATAGGCTATTTCCAAGGTACCCAATACCAGCTTATGGAGCAAAGTATGATTTTTAACGGCGGGGCATCTGCAGTAGCAGTAGAAATAGCTGGTAACTCAGGTAAAAACCTTATCTTCAATACTACCGGCGGAGGAGTTGTTGCTGTAGCTACAGCAACTCCTAGATACCAATTCCAAGTTGCATCTTCTACCGCTCCTCAACTCGCTCTGTCCTACGGAGCAGGAGTAAATCATTGGATACAAAGAAATACTGGAGGCATCTTCGATCTCGCAACTTCCTCACACACATCCTTCGCCACCTCATCTGTCTCTGCACTCAAAATAGATGTAAATGGAATAGTAACAATTGCAAACACAGCTACCACCACTCAACTCAATGCCAACGTTGCTTCGATTGGAAACCTGACAGTAACTTCCTGTACCGGTTGTGGTGGCGCAGGTACATTCGCATGGCCATTCACCAAACAGGCAGGGAACGAACAAGCTACTTCTACGATCATGGCCTTCACAGGCGGATTCCTTTCAACTGCATCATCAACTCTCACTGGTTCAACAACACTTGCAACAACGTTGATGACCAATGCGACTGCGACGAATCTTCATGTATCTGGGTTAGCTTCCACAACTGACCTCAGAGCTAACACTGCTCTCTTTGGAGGAAATGTTGGAGTCGGCTCCACAACTCCATGGGGTAATTTGTCAGTTCATAAACAAAATCCGAACAATGATCCTATATTTGCTGTTTCTAGCTCAACTTCATTAGGCGCCTCCACTACTTTTGTAGTCATGCCTTCTGGTAATGTGGGGATTGGTCTTGCAAATCCTACAAACTCACTCGATGTAAACGGGTCAGTCAACATAAAAGGTGGGGCAATTGATCTTTCATCAGGATCAAGTAATGCTGTAGGTTTATGGGCCTCCGGTCTTACTACTATCGCTTTTAACTCAAATGGATCTAGTGCTGGAGCAGCATTACTCAATGGTGCTCAATGGAACGTCAGGGGAGACACGGGCACTATAGGATGGGTAGAATCATCAAATGTTGTGACTCTTCCGGATGTTGCATTTTCTCGGCTTTCGGCAGGAGTGGTTGGACTGGGGACTGGGTTAGCTGGTAGTACAGCTGGAACTTTGGTAGCAGAAACAATAGGTATCGGTACCTCTTCTCCATATGCAAAGCTCTCCATCCTCTCAAGTCACACACTTTCAAATAACCCATTCACCATCTTCACTATCGCATCCTCAACTGCTTCTGGTACTACCACGCTCTTTAGTGTTTCAAATACTGGTATTGCAACAACAACCCAACTCAATGCGAATGTTGCAAACATCGGAGCACTTACAGTAACCAGCTGTACTGGCTGTGGTGGTGCAGGAACATTTGCATGGCCATATACAAAACAAGCAGGGAACGAACAAGCAACCACGACAGTGATGGAATTTGTAGGTGGGCTACTTTCAAACGCCTCATCAACGTTTACTGGTTCAACCACGCTCTCAACTACCCTGATGACAAACGCCACCTCTACCAACTTCTATGTTTCTGGTCTCGCATCAACGACTGAACTACGAGCCAACGTAGCAAATATTGGTAACCTTACAGTAACCAGTTGTACTGGTTGCGGAGGTGGCGGTATGTCCATCGGCGGCAGTATCACGGATGCAACAGAAAAATCAATTCTCTTTGCGGGCCCATCTGGTGTCTTGGCGCAAAACAATTTTAGATTCAATTGGGATAATACGAACAACAGACTAGGTATTGGTACCAGCTCGCCGTTTGCTCAACTCTCGATACACGCCTTCGCTGGCCAGAGTAACCAAATGCTCTTTGCTATCGCAAGCTCCACAGCGTCTGCTACCACCACACTCTTTAGTGTTTCAAATACTGGTACGACAACTATCGGAGATATATCTGGTACTGGTGATGCTGTCTTCCAAATGGCCAACGACAACAATGCTTGGTCGATGGGTTACTTCTCGGTAGACAAGACATTTAGAATCGCATCTTCAACCAACCTCTTCACGAATGTTTACTTCCAGATAGGTAAGTCGGGTACAACCACCTTTTCCTCTGGACTAGGCGCAGAGTCAGGAAGTGATGAAGTGCTTTGTATCGACCCGACTACCTTCGAAATGACTCGTGGAGGCGCATCTTGTGCGGCGTCATCACTACGCTTTAAAGAGAATATTGAGGATTTAAGTTATGGGCTCGGTACGGTTATGCAACTTCGCCCTGTATCGTATGAGTATAATGAGGCCGAACGCCCTGGTAGTGACACACGATATCTCGGCTTTATAGCGGAAGACATGCTCGGCATAGTACCAGAAGTTGTTGAGATAGATGGTGAAGGTTTACCAGGAGGTATCGATTACGCCAAATTAACACCAGTATTGGCGAAGGCTATACAAGAGATGAATCTTAATCTCGAAACTATTGCATCCACTACAGCTACCACTACCACTTCATCGCTTGCCTTTGCAGAAAGCTTCTTTAACAACATATTTGCACGTATCACTACTTGGCTTGCCGATGCGGCTAATGGCATCCAGAAGTTCTTTGCCAAAGAAGTTCATACAGAAACTCTTTGTGTGAAGAAGTCTGATGGTTCAGAAATCTGCCTCACTGGCGATCAACTATCAGCCATGCTAATGAACAGTGGTGGGGGATACACAGTGACGGATAGTCCAGCTCCAACGCCTGAAACTGATCCGAATGCCACAACCACGCCTCCAACTGATCCAAATGCATCAACAACTCCTCCGACAGTTACTTCAGACACTCCCGATGCTCCGGCAGAGCCGGAGATCGGGACTCCGACCGAAAGCGTCGGAGCTGAACCAGAACCTTCTCCATCTGGCGAGACAATATAATGAAAAATCACGCTAAAAAATTATTATATGTATTCTCGTTCGCCCTTCTATTGGGTCTTTTCTATTTTCCACAATCACCAGTTTCAAATATTAAACAAGTAGAAGCAGGTGGACCAGCTACCATCTATGATGGCAACTCTGCCTCAAGTACAGCCTTCTCTTCTCAACAGCGTATTGTTCGCACATCGAATGGTACTAATGGGAAAAGAACGTTTGCACTAATTTCAACCACCACTAACGCAGCCATAGGCCTAGCTTTGTTTTATACAGACGACCCTGATGCTGTATCAACTTCATGGTCATATGTCGGCACAATAACAACTACAGCTGGTGATAACAGTGGTGACATGGTGTGGGACCAAACCAATAACGTAATCTACATTGCCTATGGTAAGGAGAGCTCTGTTGATTCTACAAACTCCAATATATTTTACCGAAGAGTATCTAGTTTGAATGGAGCTTCATGCAACAATACGGCTAGTAATTGCAAAATTGGTGCCCAACAAACTACTGGGTTAGATGCTACTGCAAGCATTAGCTACTCTCACCCTCATATAACTATTGCTAGCGATTTCGGCTTCGATGAGATTATCCTCGCGGCAAACAAACATACTAATTGCGGTCCTTGTGGCGTGGCTGGGATAACAGTTACTTCTGCAGATTTAAATTCTGATGCTCCGTCATGGGATCCTCTTTTTCAAATCAAATCGTGGACGGCTTCTTATAATGCGGGCATTTACGGTATGACCAAGAACAGCATCGAGTATACAGCAATCATGTACTATGACGGCGCCAACATGTTGGCTACGTATAATGGCGGTGGTTCTAACAATGAAAGCGCAAATGGTTGGGCTGCTTTAGACGGGACACTCGCTAGCGCAACCACTTTATCAGCTGATGATCCAGCTAATCTTCGTTTAGGAGGGACTGGTTCGGCAGTAGATTTGCCATACTACATTGATAACGATGTAGACATCTGGTTTGCATGGCTCGATGGTTCTAACGACATCAATACGATTAGGTGGGACTCAGACCTTAATAGTTTACAGACTGAACTCACTCCAATTGCAAGCGCAACATCAACTTTGGGCCCAGCTCTTTCTACTGACGGCACTAGTTTATGGTTGGTGTATCAAGATGAGACGGACACAACCAAATTAGTTTATCAAGTACGCGATGTCAATGATGGCACTACAGCTTGGAATGGCACAGAATTCACGCTAGTGGATAGTGGTGAGAATGTCGCCTTCCCTTCGGCTGCTCAAAGTGCCTCAACAACTCTTGATGTTGTATATACCACAATGACTACAAACCTAGCTCAGTCGGTGGCGGGGACATCTTCTCCGGTAGTATTAACAGGAGCAGCTACAAATGTTACCAGTGCCTCTGCACAACTAAATGGACAGATTACATCTATAAGAGGGTTGGCTGTGACGACTAGGGGATTTGCTTGGGGTACTGATTCTGGCTTAGCTACACCCTTAGCTACCAGTACAGAATCAGGATCTTTTTCGGAGGGTATGTTCTCACAGAATGCTACCGGACTTCTCGCGGGAAGGACTTATTATTTCCGAGCTTACGCTACAAACGCAGCTGGTACTAGCTATGGCAGTATAGCCAGCTTTACAACTGGCACTGATAATGTGTCACGACGCTCAATGAAATTATTCCAAGGATATAGACTGAAGCTAGCGAGCGGCTCACTTGTCTTGCATCAGCAAAGTAGCCCAGTACCACCCGAGGGTTGGTGTGGTGATGCTACTGGAGATGTAACTTGTAACACAAATTGGGCTTATCGACGAAAAATTACTATCAACAACGCCGCTTCTTCTGTGACCCTCACTGATTTTCCCATTGCAGTTCAGATTAACACTACTAATATAAGTGGTTGGAGCTGGTCCAAGACACAAGATAGTGGACAAGACATCAGATTCGTAGATCCAAGTAATAATGGTACCGCACTTGATCATGAAATAGAGAAGTGGGACGAGTCTGGTGGTGAGGCGCTTGTATGGGTGGAGGTGCCAGATATCGCGGCCGCCTCAACCACAGATTTCATTTGGATGTATTACGGTAACGCGTCTGTGAATGAGACCATAGACGGGACTCTTGCATGGAATTCTGGTTACACTCTTGTTTATCATATGAATGACGACAATTCCGATACTACGGTAAATGAGTCTACTGCCAACAATAAAGACGGTACGAAGATG
>Ga0105252_10000742_pt1 | contig 17951 bp, 10 predicted proteins | sample EasRivMeERMZT100_FD_89675 | JGI IMG/M metagenome (GOLD analysis project Ga0105252, IMG submission 89675) | Soil microbial communities from meander-bound floodplain in the East River, Colorado, USA - East River MetaG ERMZT100 | ecosystem: Environmental > Terrestrial > Soil > Floodplain | place... | reverse complement strand
GGCAACGGCCGAGCCGGCCGAGGAACCCCCGGAAATGTAATCGGGGTCGAAGCTATTGCGGCATGCGCCGTACGGCGAGCGCGTGCCGACGAGGCCCGTGGCGAATTGGTCGAGGTTGGTTTTACCGAGCGGGATTGCACCAGCATCGATCAACCGCTGCACCACCGTCGCGCTACGCTTGGGCAGGTACGCAAACTCGGGACACGCCGCCGTGGTCGGCAGACCGGCGAGGTCGATGTTGTCCTTGATTGCAAACGGAATGCCGTAGAGCGGCAAGGAGTCCGGTCGATGGGCCGTGAGCGCTTCCGCGTAGCCCAGCAATTCCTCTCGCCCTAGCTTGGAAATCCAGATCCGATGAGGATCATCGGTGGCCGCGAGTCGTGGCCAGAGCTCCTCGATCAACGCGGGAGGCGACAGGTCCCCCGAGAGATAACGCTTCCTCAGTGTGGCGATCGACAGGTCTAACTGGGTCACGTGATGGCTACCGGCGGGAGGGTCATTCACAGGCTCATGCGAGTATCGGGCCAACTTCAGCGGATGCGTGATTCGACGTTCCGCGCAGTGCGCTGCGCGTCTTCTGCGTCGCGGCGCGCCTGGCTCGCCTCGCGGTACGCAGTGTCCGCCTGCCGCTCGACACGCTGCAGATCGATGGCGAGCCGATCCAGCGACTGCTCGAGTCGCTCTACGCGCGTCGTCAGCGTGAAATCACCGGCCCGTGCGCGCTCCGCCTCGCGCAAGTCGAAGGCGGTCGTGAGTCTCGCGACCTCGCGCTCGAGCACGAGCACGCGGTCCGCCAATGTCGCACCGGGGTCACGCGGTGGCGGAGCCGTTTGCTGCTGCGGTTGCGCCAGCGGACTCGCGCAGAGGACGCTGGCCGCAAGCACGCCGAGGAGTCTCAGGTGGCTGTTCATGATGGCGATTCCCTCCGGGACTTGAGATATCGAGCGTAGCACCGAGGCGCGTGGACGGAAGAGCGCGCGACGGACCGTCCCGACCCCGGATGTACGGGGCCGCGCCCGTCGTGTGCTGGGGTGGCGTGGGCTCCTTCGCTATACTCCAGGCACACAAGAATAAGGCCAACGTATGAAAACGATCCTGATCCGTATCAGCGCGGTACTCATGTTTTTCTCGGTTTCCGCAGAGGCGCAGACGAGCGTAACCGCCGAGGACAGGAACGAGATTCAGTCGTTGGCTGTTCGCTATGCGACGGCGCTCGGCTCATGTGATGCGGAGGGGTTTGCCGATTTGTTCGAACCCGAGTCGGGTTTCTTCGCGAGTGGCTTTCGCGGGCGTGTGGAAAGCCGGGCGCGACTGATCGCGCTCGTCGAAAGCGAGCGCCATTGCCTGGCGCCTAACCCGGATGGCTCTCGCGGGCGCCCCGGAGCGCCGAACGTCCCGACCGTGTCTTTGGACGTAGATTCCGCCGGCGTTTTCGGCACCATCAATCTCGGTACCGCCGCGCAGTATCAGGATCGATACGTTCGGACGCCGCAAGGGTGGCGGTTCGCGTCGCGGACCGTTCTTACACAAGCGGAAATGGCGGCCGGCCTCGACGCAGAGCAAATGGCGACTATTCGCGAGCTCAGCCGCGATTTGCGCACCGGCGATCACTACGAAGTCGGCGACGACGGTGCCAAGCGGTTCTTGAGCTCCGGTGTGGTCATTCTCGTGGAGGCGGGCGCGGTTGCCGGCCGTGTTTACCTCGATGACGGCAGTTACTACGACGACGTCTACGAGCAGACCGCGCCGGGAGTGTGGCGCATCCGATCGCGAGAACTGGTTCCGGCGGCGACCCACTGAGCTTCAAGCCCACGAGCCGTCGCTGACTCGTAGCGTTCGATATCCAGTAAGGACCACGCGCAGATGCTTCAGTCCGTGAAGTCGGTCGCCATCGTTGGCGCCGGAAGCGCTGGATGGTTGACGGCGCTCGTTCTGACCGCGTATTGCCCGTTCCTAAAGGTTCGGCTCGTGCATCCGCGCGCCAACAGTCCGATCGGCGTAGGCGAGTCGACTCAACCGGACTTTCCGGAACGGCTGTCGGCTGCGAAAGTCGATTTCAACGACTTCTATCGTGCGTGCGACGTCACAATGAAGTGCGGGATCTTCTACCGCGACTGGAACGTCGTCGGCGACCACTACTGGCATCCGTTCTCGACGATGTCTACGAGCGGCTCGTACACGGCGGCGCATCATTATCAGCAGATGATTCGCGAGGATCCTAGCTCATACAGCCACGCGAACTACTATGCAGCCGTGCATACGTCTTACGAGACCTGCGTCAAGAGAAACCTCGTTGCCCCCGAAGCGGCCCTTGCGTTTCATGTCGATGCCGCGAAGCTCGCTCAGTATTTGCGCCGACACCTGACCACGGTCGAAGTCGTCGAATCGGATCGCATCGACGTGTTGGTCGCGGACGGCAACGTATCCGGTATCGGTCTCGACGACGGCAAAACGCTGTCTGCCGATCTCTACGTCGACTGCACGGGATTCGCGCGCGCGGTGCTCGGCAAAATCGCTTCGCCAAAGAAACTGAGGTACGAGGCAAACGTGAATCGTGCGGTCGCGGCCGCCGTTCCATACGCAGACAACCCCGCGGACCTTCATCCTTATACGAGAGCGCATGCTCACGAGCATGGGTGGACATGGTCCATCCCCTTGCAATCGCGAATCGGTAGCGGCTACGTGTATCACGGTGATTTCTGCTCGCGGGAGCAGGCCGAGACAAACTTTCGGCGGTACTGGGGCGAAGACCGGATGCGGAACGTCGAAGTCCGGCATATTTCGTTCGACAGCGATTCGCTCCAGGAATCATGGATCGGTAACGTCGTCTCCATCGGCTTGAGCGCAGGTTTCGTCGAGCCGCTCGAGGCCACGGGACTGAATTGGACGATCAGTGCGGCGGATCTGCTGAGTCGCAGCATCGGGGCCCAATACTTCGACGAGGACGTGCGGGGCCGGTACAACACCTTGATGCTGGGCTACATCTACGACGTGCAGGATTTCATCGATGCGCATTACAAGCTTTCTTCGCGACGCGACAGCGAGTTTTGGCGCTACCAGACCTCACGAGCGTTTCCCGAACGCCTAATTCATCGCCTTGCGGTGTACGCTGCCGAGATGCCAAACAACGTGAACAGGTCCAAGGCCTTCGCCTGGGCGTTCAACGAAGTGTCGTGGCTCGACATCCTCAACGGTTACGGCTTCAAGTACGGGAAAGTGGCGGTCAGTCCGACGCAGAAAGCAGAGGCGCAGCGAGCGTTGCAGCAAATCGCCGCCACGCAGAGACAGGCGATCGACCCGCGCACTGTAGGGACTCACGCGCGCGTTTAGCCGGCAGCGATCGGCGGGGAGGGAGGGAACCGTGGACGAGCACGTGATCGGCGTCAGCGCGCACTTGGCGGAAATCGCTCGGGCTCGCGAGCTCGACGCGGCTGGACGTCACGACGATGCGATCAACGAGCTCGCAACGGCGGCGCAGCGCGGTGACGTCGAGGCGACCACACAGCTCGCCAAGCGGATCATCGTCGGCGATCGCGCTCCTCGCTTGAGGGAGCAGGGCATTGGCCTCCTTCGGGACGCGGTGAAGATGGGCGGCGCGGAGGCTGCGGAACGGTTGGCCGTGATCGTCGCAGCCGGAGGTGCCGGTCCGCCCGACTGGCCAACGGCGCTTCGTCTGCTGGTGCTCGCGGCCGAGCGCGGGTGGGGTCCGGCCCGCGGTCAGCTCGAGGTCCTTGCGTCCATGTCCGGTCCGTTGCAGCGCCCGACGTCGTCTGGTTCGCCCAGTGCCATCATCGAGAGTACCGACATCCGCAAGCTGCTCGCTCCTCCGGCCGGCTCGGTGATCCATGCGGATCCGAAAATTTGCACGTTCCCCGCGTTCTTGAGCGCGCAGGCGTGTGACTGGCTCATCGAACGTGCACGAGGCAGGCTAGAGCGCGCTCGCGTCTACGACGCTTTCACGCACGCCGATTTCGTCGACGAGTCGCGCACGAACTCGTCCGCTATGTTCAACATCATGGAGGCCGATCTGGTGCACATGCTGGTGCAGGCGCGAATGGCGCCGGCCTGCGGGCTGCCCGTGAATCACATGGAGGCCGCGACGGTGCTGCATTACGCCGTTGGCGAAACGATCGGCAACCACTACGACTTCGTCGATCCTGCGCATCCTGGCTATGCCGAGGAGATAAGCAAGTTTGGTAACCGCGCAGTCACTTTTCTCGTTTATCTGAATGCCGGCTACGAAGGTGGCGAGACCGTATTTCCGCGAGTGGGTGTGAGTCATGCGGGTCAGCGCGGCGAAGGTTTGTTCTTCGTCAACACGCTCGACGACGGGCAAGCGAACTTGCGCGCGCTGCACAACGGTCAACCGCCGACGCGAGGAGAGAAGTGGGTCTTCTCGCAGTTCGTACGGAATCGGCCCTGGAGTTGAACGCCCAGTGACGCTGTTGTGTCGCTACGGAAAGTGCACTTGAACGGATAGACGTAGTCGTACAGACTACCTGCGGTGCGGCGCTGAGAGTGTTTGCAAGGGGGCGTTCACTTTCTCTAACCAGCGCGCACTGCTCATTAACTAGAACTAGTCCAACAAGAACTCGCCGCGCGATCGCGCGGCTCGACCAGGGGAGGCTCCTTCAAAATGGCTACATCACAGTTGCCGGCCGGCAATCGCACCAAGGTTACGCTGCTCGCATCCGCAATCTCCGCAGCGCTCGGAACTGGGATGACGCATTCGGCTCTTGCGCAGCAGGCGCCGGACCCGCTGGAAGAAGTCGTCGTCACCGGGTCGCGAATTGTGCGCCGCGACCTCGATGCGTCGACGCCGATCATGACAGTTGACACCGAGCGGCTCGAGAATTCGAGCACGCTCAGCGTCGAGACCATTCTCAACCAGATGCCCCAGTTCACGCCTGCGCAGAGTCAGTTCACCGCGGTGGGTGAAATCCAGACGTCCCCGACGGCCTCGCTCGGTGTCGGCACGGTCAACCTGCGCGGCGTCAGCACCAACCGAACGCTCGTGCTCATCGACGGACGGCGTGCCCAACCGGCCAACGCATCCCTCGTCGTCGATGTGAACACGATCCCGTCGGCGGCCATCGCACGCATCGAAAACATCACGGGCGGCGCATCGGCCGTGTACGGCGCCGACGCGCTGGCCGGCGTCGTGAACTTCGTGCTCAAGGACGACTTCGAAGGCGTTTCGCTGGACTTTACAACCACTGTCACGGAGGCAGGCGACGGCGAAGAGACGCGCTTCTCGAGCCTCATCGGCATGAATTCCGACAGCGGCGACGCCAACATGTTGCTCGGCGTCGAATGGTACGAGCGCGACGTCGCGTTCCAGAAGAATCGCGATTTCTACACGGAGGGCTGGGCCGATCCGACCAACGTCGCCGGCACTTTTTTCCCGTCCATGCCCGGCTATCAGATCGCGGCTGCCAACCGACCCACGCAGGCGGCCTTGGACGCGCTGCTCCTGCAGTCAGGGATCCCTGCCGGAACGGTCAATGTGACCACCAACCCCGTGATCTACTTCAATCCGAATGGCACGGCGTTCGTTAGGGACGCTACCCGCGCCTTGGGCTTCGACGACTCGCAGCTGAACCAGCCGTTCGACGGCGACGGCTTCTATGGGCTGATACGCCAGGGCAACAGAGTCGAGCAGATCTACCAGGACTGGGTGCTGTCGTCGCCGCTCGAGCGCCGGTCGTTGTTCGGTAAGGGGCACGTCGACATCACCGACAACATGCGCGGGTTCGCCCAGGCGAACTACACGCGCGTCTCGGTCAGCACGTTTTCGGCCGGCCCGCCGCCCGCCGTCGGCGCCGCGTGGGGCGGCAGTATCCCGAATCCCGCAGGCGCGCCGAACACGAAAATCCCGGCCGGATTGCAGAGCCTGCTCAACACGCGGCAGCTCGATCCTGACGGCGCCGGGCCGCTGCCGGTCGGTGCTCCTGGCTCAGGGGCGAACGTGAATTGGCAGCTGAACCGCGGGCTCGATTTCCTCGGCCAATTCGGTCCGACGAACGATAGCGACGTCTATCAAATCATGGCGGGTCTCGAAGGCTCGTTCCAAAATCGCGACTGGACCTGGGAAGCCTACTATTCGAGCGGCGAGACGACCGCCACGAACATCTACTACGGCTTGCCTTCGATCCAAAGATGGCAGGCCCTCGTCGCAGCGCCAAACTTCGGCCAGAACGCGACGATCGTGTCCTCGATCGGCGGCAATTACCAAATGACCTGCACGACCGGACTGCCGATCTATTACGGCACGACGGAGTCGGCGTCGCAGAACTGTTACGACGCCATCGTCGGCCGGTACAAGTCGATAACGAGCGTCTCGCAGGACATCCTCGAGGCCAATCTGCAAGGCAAGATCCTGGATATGCCGGCCGGCGAGCTCCGGTTCGCCGCCGGTGTCACCAACCGAAAGAATGGGTTCGAGTACGAGCCCGGTAACCCGCAGGCGTCCGTCTACGACGCGCCGCTTGGATTGTTCGTATCCAACCCGACGGCAGGTGACACGGAGGTGTCGGAGCTGTACGGCGAGCTGCTCATGCCCGTCACGCAGCGCCTCGATCTCGAGCTGGGCTACCGGTTCTCCGACTACGATACGGCTGCCGATCAGGTTGGCACCTACAAGGCGTTGTTCAGCTTCGAGGCGACCGAATCGGTGCGCGTGCGCGGCGGCTTCCAGAGCGCGAGCCGTGCGCCGAACACGGCCGAGCTGTTCCAGGCCGAGACCACGGTGTTCCAGACCACCTTCTCGAGCGCCGATCCGTGCGGCGTGAACACGCTCATCCCCGGCTTTGGCAACAGGGCGGATAATCCCAACCGGCTCAGGGCGCAGGAGCTCTGTGCCGCACTGATCGGTAACAACACATCGACGTTCGGCGCTCCGGGCAGCGTTGAAGCCAATACCTATCTGCAGAACCAACAAGCCTTCACCGGCATCAACACGGTCCAAGTCGGCAACCCGAACCTGACCGCGGAGGAGGCCGAGACGTGGACGTTCGGCCTCGTGCTCAATAGGCCGGGCGGTCTCGAGGGCCTGACCGCGTCGCTCGACCTCTACAACATCGAAATTGTCGATGCGATCGCGACGTTCGACGGCCAGACCATCTACAACAACTGCTTCAATCGGAACGGCTCGTCGAACCCAGGATGGACGGTCAACGATCCGGGTGGCTTTTGTGCCTTGATCAACCGTAACGAAAGCACCGGCGCCGCAGGCGTCGTCGACGCGCGCTACCTGAATACGGGTCTGATCGAGACGTCCGGCGTGGACTTGACGGTGAACTGGGTCAAGGATCTGGCGGGTGGGAGCTTCTACCTCAACAACTTGCTGAGCTTCTTGAACGAGTTCAACACGCAGACCACCCCCAGCGATCCGGTCCTCGAATACCAAGACACGCTCGGTCAGTCAGGGCAGTACGAGTATCGGTTGTTTTCGACCGCCGGCTACCGTTTCGGCGGCGGCAACGCGAATGTCGGCCTGCGATTGCGCTATCTGCCGGAAGTGAAGAACGCGGCCTATGTAACCAACAAAGCCACGACGAACAAACCGACCGACGCGTACAGCATTTTCGATCTGTTCGCGGGCTATACGTTCAACGAGCGGTATCAGCTGCGCGCCGGCATCGACAACCTGTTCGACGAGGCCCCGGCGATCGTCGGCGCCACACCGACCGACAGCAACAGTGCCTCGACGCTAGCCGGCTACTACGACACCCTCGGGCGTCGTCTCTTCGTCGGACTGAACATCGAGTTCTAACCGTCCAGCGATGGCGCGACCCGGGCAGAAGCCCGGGTCGCGCCGAGTCTGCTATTCGGCGCTCGCAACGGGATCGCCGAGACCGAGTGACCGCAGCAGCGTGACGACAGCCTCGCCGTCGCGCTTCGCTTGCGCGGCGCCGAACGCGGTTTGACCTTTCGCGTTCTGAATCGACGTGTCCGCTCCGGCGTCGGTCACGAGATACGTGATGATCGCGTCGGAGGCGCGGCCCGTGATGGCCGCGTGCAACGCCGTATTGCCGTCCTTGTCCTGATCGCTGAGGCTCAACCCTTGCTCCCGCAGGAACGCGATCGTCTCGATGGCCTCCGTATCGCTGCCCTGATCGTACGACGGCGCCAGCGGGCTGCCGTTGCGCCAGCCGAAGCCTGCGGCGTACATCAGAGCCGTCACGCCGTTCGGCATCGCGTGTTTGACGTCGGCGCCGCCTGCGACGAGCGCTCTCACGAGCTCCACGTCGCCGGACTTGGCTGCGCGCAGCAACGGCGTCGCACCTTCGGCGAGCGTGAAGTCGCCGAAGGTGTGCTGGCGCTGAATGATCGGTTTGCTGAGCGCCGCATTCGGGTTCGCCCCATGTTCGAGCAGCAGTTTGACGATGTCGGCACTGTCGAGCAGGCCGACGGGTTTCGGGTTCGCACGGCCGTGGCCGACGGCGAGCCGATGCATGTCGACGGCAGCATATAACGCACCCATGCCGCTGCTGTCGACGACGTTCGGCTCGGCGCCGGCATCGAGCAGCAGCGCTGCGAATTCGTAGTGCGCGTTGATGATTGCGATGACGAGCGCCGTAGCGCCGTCGGGGTCCGCGAGGTTCAGGTCGGCGCCGCTTTCGATCAGTACCTTGCCGGCCGCGAGCGCGTTCGCCCTGGCCGCATAGAAAAGCGAAGTCCATTCGCCGAGAGGCAACAACGACTGGCTCGCGCGGCGTTTTTCCCAAGTTTCCGGCGCCGAACGGACGTTGGGATCCGCTCCGTGCGCGAGCAGCGTGCGGACCGCCTCCGCATGATTCTCCGCTGCTGCCCAGATCAGCGGCGTTTCGCCATACCAGTTCTCGCGTGAGTCGATCTGTGCGCCGAACTCGAGGAGGACGTCGATCGCCTCGGCCGAGCCCGTGCGCGCGGCGCTGAGCAGCACCGTTTCACCCTCGGGCAGCGCTGCATTCGCGTCGGCACCGGCCGTCAGCAGCAGCCGCAGCGTATCCGCGTCGCCATTGATGGCAGCAAGGTGCTGCGGGGTCATGCCGTAGCGATTGTCGGCGTTGGGATCCGCGCCGGCCTCGAGCAAGGCGGCGACGAGCTCACGGTCGCCCGATCGCACGGCCCAGTGCAGCGCGGTCGTGCCGTCGGCTTCGGGGTCGTTGACGGCCGCGCCCTGCGCCACGAGCTTCAAGGCAGCGGCGTGCTCCGCGCGCTTGGCCGCCGCAACCAGCGGTGGCAGCGCCTCGAGCGCCCGCGCTTCGACGAATGCAAGCGCGACAGCGAGCGCCAGCGCGGCGCGTTGCAGTCGATGAGTCCGCATGCTCAGGTCAGCTCGAGTCGTGCGTTGCTCTCGCCGATCTGCTCGATCGGGCTGTCGAACATGCCCGCGACGCCGAGCCACAGATTCGCAATCGGCGACCACTCCGGGGCTACCACGTAACGATTGCCGCGGATGCGACCGCCGGCGCCGCCGATCGTCGCAAACGCCAACGGGTACGCATTGTGCGCCTGGCCGTCGCTCATGCCGTGGCCGTACGCAATCAGCGAATGGTCGAGGATCGAGCCGTCGCCTTCGGGCGATGCCTCGAGCTTCTCGATGAACTCGGCGAAAAGCGAGACGAACAGCGTGTTGATCTTCGCGTGCTGCGCCTTCTTTTCGGCTTGGCCGCCGTGGTGCGAGGTGTCGTGGTGCGTCTCTTTCATCGCGAGGCCGGGGTAGGTTCGCTGGCTCGCCTCGCGGCCCGTCATGAACGTGAACACGCGCGTCAGATCGGCCTGGTACGCGACGACCAGGAGATCGAACATCATGCGCATGTGCTCCTCGAACGTATCGGGGATGCCGACGGGCGCCGTCATTGAATCGGCATCGGTGGCGCCGCGCGCCACCGTCTTCTGGATGCGCCGTTCGATCTCGCGAACGTTTTCCAGATAGTTTTCGATCCGATTGCGGTCGGCCGCGCCGACCGAGTGGCGGAGCGCGCTTGCCTCCTCGACGACGGAGTCGAGGATGCTCTGATCCTCGACCGAGCGGCGCCGGCGCTGCTCCGCGGTGCCCGCGCGGCCGAACATGCGCTCGAAGGCGACACGCGGACTGATCTCCATCGGCAGCGGCTCGGTCTCGGATGCCCAAGAGATCGTGTTCATGTACGTGCAGCTGTAGCCCGGCACGCAGCCACCGATGTATCCGGAGAAGTCTTCTGTCGCGAGCTCGAGCGACGGAAACGGCGTTTCCTGACCGACGTGCTTCGCAAGAATCTGGTCGATCGTGACACCGACGCGGATGTCTTCCGCCTCGGTCTGCTTCGCGATGGCGCCGCTCAACCACCCCGCCGAGCTGACGGCGTGATCCGTGACCGTCAGGCCGCCGGCTCGGGAAAGATTGGCCACGACCGTCGTGTGCTGCCGAAAGCGTTCGAGCGGCTTCAAGATCGGCGTGATCTCGAGCGCGCCGGCTTCGCCCTTGGGCATCCAGTAATCCATCGGGCAGCCGTTCGGCACGTAGACGGCACCGAAGCGCAGCGGCGGCCGCGCCGCTTGGGCGTGCGCCGTCATGGCGGGCACCATCGCTTCGAGAAACGGCAAACCGACGGTGGCACCGAGACCGTGAAGCACGGTTCTGCGCGACAAACTCTTCTTGGTGATGAACATCATGATCCCCTTAAGCCTCGTCCTGCGGGGCAGGTGCTTTGGCTCGCATCCTAAACGGTGCGCTTTCGACGATCCCGATAACGACGTCTGAAAACTGGTAGCCGTCGCCCCGTGACTGTTCGAGCACGCGGCGCACGACGGGCATATCGTAATACTGTAGCCCGCGTCCCAAGGCATACGTCAGCAGTTTCTGCGTAAACGTATCGACGAAGACCGCCGGGTCCGACAACAAAGCATCGCGGAGCTCCGCGGCGCCGTCGATGGCGCTGCCGTCCGTGAACGAGCCGCTGGAATCGATCTCGCGACCGGCCTCGAACGTTCGCCAAGCGCCGACGGCGTCGAAGTTTTCCATGCTGAAGCCGAGCGGATCCATGATCTGGTGACAGCCGGCGCAGGCGGGCGTGGCCCTATGGGTCTCCATGCGCTCGCGCAACGTCTTCGGTGCCGCCCCGGCCACCGTCTCGAGCGGTGGCACGTTGCCCGGCGGTGCCGGCGGCGGCGACCCGAGCAGGTTCTCGAGCAGCCACTTGCCGCGCAGCGTCGGTGCCGTGCGGTCGGCATGCGAGGTCGCCATGAGGATCCCGCCCTTGCCGAGCAGCCCGCGGCGGGCCGCCATGTCGGGGCCGAGCTCGACGCGCCGGAAGTGGCTACCGTAGATGCGCGGGATGCCGTAATGGCGGGCGAGTCGCTCGTCGACGAACGTGTAGTCGGCCGTCATGAGATCGAGGACGCTGCGATCCTCGTTCATGACGCTGGCGAAGAACAGCTCCGTCTCGCGTTTGAAGCTCTGCCGCAGATTGTTGTCGAAGTCGGGGAACTCGTCCGAGTTCGGACTGATGTTGGCGAGATTTCGGAGGTGCAGCCACTGACCGGCAAAGTTCTCGACGAGCGCCCAAGCTTTGGGATCGGCGAGCATGCGGCGTACTTGCGCCCGGAGCGTTTCGGGCTCGCTGAGCTCGTCTCTCTCTGCCAGCGTCAGCAATTCCTCGTCGGGGATGCTGCTCCAGAGAAAGAACGACAGGCGTGTGGCGAGCTCGACATTGCTGATCGCGTACCCGACGCTGTCGACGCCGGCCGGCTCGGCCTCGATCCGGAACGCGAACGACGGACTCGCGAGAAGGCGTCGCAACGCGAGCTGGATGCCCGCTTCGAAACCGCCGAGTGCACGCCCGTCCTCGAAAAACGGCATGAGCCTGTCGATATCTCCGGCGCCTACCGGCCGGCGATAGGCACGGCGAGCGAGCGACGCGAGAATCTCGCGCGCGCAGCGTGGCTCGTCGCTCGCGTCGGCGGGCGCGCAAGTCAAGATGCGGCGCCGGCTCGGCGTATCGCCCCGGCCCGTCGCGGCATAGGGGCCCGTGATCGTCAGCGTCCTGAGATGCGGCCGACCCGTGCCATCGTAGGTGCCCGAGTTGCTGCGCTCGAACGGGCGCAGGCGGTTCGTACCTTCGCCGATCTTGCGAATGAAGCTGGCCGTTACGACGCGGGGGCCCGCCTCGACCGGAACACGCACCCTGAGGCGCGCATCCGTGGAGTCCGAGAGCTCGTTGACCGTAGTGCCATCTCGGTCGGCCTCGTAGGCGCCGCCGACACCTTCTAAGGAGACGCGCCGGCCGTCGACGGCAACTTCGATCAGATGTGTGTGCTCGAGCCCGCGAATCACGTCGAGATTGTTGCGGACCAACGTCAAGTCGAATTCGTACTCGGCGTCGAGCGGAAACACGTGCGTCACCGACATGCCGCCGACAGTGCCGAGCGGCAGCCCCTCGAGCTGCGTGGCCTGCGACTCGTCGCCTCTGACGGTATAGGTCTGGGCGCCGAGCGCAGTGCTCGGATCGCCGACGGCCATGGCGCTGACGCGGTCGGCAGCGGAGAGATACCGTTCGAGCAGCGTCGGCGAGAACACGAGCAGGTCGCCGATGTTGTCGAAGCCGAAGGCCGAGTCGTCCGGCGGCAGCAGAGCGGCGACGTCGACCGTAAGATCGAGCAGATCGCGGATTGCATTGGCGTACTCGGCGCGATTGAGTCGGCGCAGCGCCGGTGCGCCGGGGTTCCGCGGAGCGGCGGCATCGAGTGCCGATTCGAGCCAGCTCGCAAACGACTCGTACGTCGCCGCCTCCGGGCGCGGCTCGTCCGGCGGCGGCATCGTTCGCGTCCGCAGCTTGCGCACGATGCGCTCCCAAACTTCCGGCTTCTCATGGACGGCCGCAGGGTTAAGGCCCGTCACGGACATGTCGCCGCTGAACTCTGCGTCGTTATGACAATCGGCGCAGTAGCGGCGCAGCGCCGCTCTGGCGTCCTCTGCGGAGCTGACCCGTGTGGCGTCGTTGCTGCCGCTGCAGGCGGCGGCCAGGACGGCCCCGGCGAGCGGGGCGGCGCGAGCCAATGCCGCCAGATGTGAAACCATGCTACGCATCTCTCTCACTCTAACCAACGCGTCAGAGCAGTGTCCAGGAATGAGCCGCCCCTGGCTGCGCGAGCAAGCAGCGGTCAACCGGTTGATTCAATGTGATTCTGTTCGCAGTGTTTCTCGTCGATCGTGCGCCTGGGGTTGCATGACTTCGGTCTTCTTTAGAAACTGCCAGGCATCCGGGTCTGTTTTCCGCGAGAATACCGGGTTGTGATGTCGATGCGGCCGAGCGAACGAATGCTGCGCTAGCCGACGCCACAAGAATTCAGGGAGCAGGGGCGAATGCGAGGGCTTTCGAACGACCGCCGTTTTCGGCTCGTTGCCGCGGCGTTGGCGGTATGCGTCGGCGGAGCGGCGTTCGTCTACTGGCTCATCGAATCGCGACGGGACTCCCCGCAAACGCACCAGGCCCTCGTCGGCCGCTATTGCCTCGACTGCCATAACGAGATCGACCTGTCAGGCGACCTGTCGCTCGAGCACGCGGATTTCGCCCGAGTGGAGCAGAGCCCGGACGTTTGGGAAAAGGTCATCCGCAAACTACGCTCGGGAATGATGCCGCCCGCGGACGCGCTGCAACCGACCGCGACCGACCGAGCGGCGCTCGTTGCGTGGCTCGAGCGACGCCTCGACCGCGCCGCTGCCGTAAGCCCCGACCCGGGACCCTCGCTTGCCCGGCGGCTCAACCGAGCCGAGTACGCCAATGCGATACGGGATTTGTTGCACGTCGAGGTCGATGCCACGGCGCTGCTGCCGCCCGACGATTCCGCATACGGTTTCGACAACATCGCTGATGCGCTCGGCACGTCGCCGGTGCATGTCGAGCAGTTTCTAAGCGCAGCCGGCAAGATTGCGGCTCTCGCCGTCGGCGACCCGGACAGCGGACCGGCCGCGCAGACCTTTCGGATTCGCCAGGATGCGTCGCAGGACGTGCCCGTGATCGGCATGCCTCTCGGCACGGTCGGAGGCGGCGCCGTCAGCGTCGTGCTGCCGCTCGATGGCGAGTACCGCGTCGACGTCACTTTCTTCAAGTCGAATCTCGGTGCCATGAAGGGGCTCGAGCTGCCGCACGAAGTCGAGCTCGCCGTGGACGGCGAGCGCGTGCACGTCGCGACGATCGGTGGCCCCGAAGACTTCGCGGCGCTGATGCGCAACATCACGGAGGCGGCGGACGCCGTCGGGAAGCGCAGCTCGACCACCGTGCCATTGACCGCAGGGGCGCACGAAATCAGTGTCGGCTTTGTGTACGACGGCGCCGTGCAGGGCAGCGCGCGGTTGCAATCCTTCGAACGAAGCTCGCAGGATCTGCTCGACGCGACGGGTCACCCTCACATCGAGACGCTGACTGTCACCGGGCCCTACAACGTCACCGGTCCGGGGCGCACGGCGTCGCGCGCGAGAATCTTTGTGTGCGATCCGGCCAACGCCGGCGTCGATGCATCCGCAGCGGGTGCGGAGCGTCAGTGCGCAGTTGAGATCCTGACGTTGCTCGCACGGCGTGCGTATCGAGGCACCGCTACCGAGCACGATCTAAGCGAGCTCATGGTGTTCTACGAGAGCGGCCGCGAGCAGCGTGGTTTCGAGGCGGGTATCCAGACGGCGATCGAGCGGTTGCTGTCGAGCCCGAAGTTCCTGTTCCGAATCGAGCGCCCCCCGGCGTCGGTAGCTCGGGGCTCCGTCTATCCGCTGCCCGATCTCGAGCTCGCGTCGCGCCTGGCGTTCTTTCTCTGGAGCAGCATTCCGGACGACGAGCTCCTCGCGCTCGCGCATGACGGCACCCTCGCGAACCCCATAGTGCTCGAAGAGCAGGTCCGGCGAATGTTGGCCGACGCCAAGGCGCACGCGCTCGTCGACAACTTCGCTGCGCAGTGGCTCTACTTGCGGAACCTCGACGGTTTCGTGCCGAACTCGTCCGGTTTCCCGAATTTCGACGACAACCTGCGCCAGGGCATGAAGACGGAGACCGAGCTGTTCTTCGCGAGCATCGTCGAAGAAGATCGCAGCGTCGTCGATCTCATGACGGCCAATTACACGTTCCTGAACGAGCGGGTCGCCAAGCACTATGGTGTGCCGGGCGTGTATGGGCCGCACTTTCGTCGCGTCGAGCTAGCGGACGAGAAGCGCTGGGGACTGCTCGGCAAGGGCAGCGTGCTCATGGTGTCGTCGCACACCGATCGCACGTCGCCCGTCGTGCGCGGCAAATGGGTGCTCGAGAACGTGCTCGGCTCGCCGCCGCCGGTCCCGCCGCAGGACGTGCCGACGCTCGACGAGATCGACCCCGAGGGCAAGATGGCCTTCCGCCAGCGGCTCGAAGCACATCGCAGCAATCCCGCGTGCGCGGGCTGCCACGCGACGATGGATCCGATTGGGTTCGCGCTCGAGAATTTCGATGCGGTCGGCGCCTGGCGGGACTATGAGAAAGGTGTCGGCAGTAACCGGATCGATGCGAGCGGCAGGCTCACGGATGGTACGGTCGTCACAGGTGCCGTCGAGCTGCGCCATAGTATTATGAGTAAGCCCGAGGTCTTCGTTTCTACGGTAGTGCAGAAGCTCATGACTTACGCATTGGGTCGCGGGCTTGGCGGGCGCGATATGCCCGTCGTTCGCCGCATCGTTCGCGACGTGGCGGAGGATGACTACCGGTTTTCGTCCGTGGTACTGGCGATCGTCGAAAGCGAGCCGTTTCGGCTGCGCAAAGCACCGGTCGAGGGTGTCGTCGCTAACGCCGATCGCTGAGGAGGCCGAATGAACTATCTGACCGGGAAACGTCTGTCGCGCCGCCACGTGCTCCGTGGTGTCGGGGCCGGGCTCGCCTTACCCTTCCTCGACGCGATGCTGCCAGCCGGGCGGGCGGCGGCACAGGGGAGCGTCGCGCCGAAACGTTTCGGCGCCGTTTTCGTTCCGCATGGCGAGCGGCCGGGTTTCTGGACGCCGGACAAAGTCGGGGCGGACTTCGAGCCTTCCACCATTCTCAAGCCGTTGGCGCCCTACCGCGACGAGCTGACGGTCGTCTCGCAGCTCGCGAACCCCGTCGCCGGCCACGGCGTCAGCGTTGCGTCGTGGCTCTCGGGCACCGTTCCGAAGCGCACCGTTGCCGAAGACGTGCGGGCGGGCATGACGATCGATCAGGTCATCGCCGACAAGATCGGCCGCGACACGGTATTCAAATCGCTCGAAGTGGCGACCGAAGACGTCGCCGGCTACATCGGCGGCTGCGATCCCGCGTACGCTTGCGCCTACATGAACACGATCTCCTGGATTTCGGACACCCAGCCGCTACCGATGGAGATCAATCCGCGGAGCCTGTTCGAGCGCATGTTCGGCCGTCCGGGCACGGCTGCGCAGAGAATCGAACGCATGCACACGGGCCGAAGCATTCTCGATTCGGTGCAAGACGATCTCGCGCAGCTCGAGCGAGAGGTTGGACCGGAGGACCGTTCACGACTCGGCGACTACCTCGGGCACGTTCGCGAAACCGAGGAGCGCATCGCGCGCGCGGAGCAGCAGGCGACGGTCGACCTCAAAATTCCCGACGCACCGGTTGGCATTCCGGACTCGTTCGGGGACCACGTCGGCCTACAGTTCGAGCTGATTGCGCTCGCCTATGAGGCGGACCTCACGCGCGTGTTCACGTTCATGTTGAGCCGCGACGTCACGCAGCGCGTGTATCCCGAGATCGGGATCACGGAGCCGCACCACGCGATGTCGCATCACGGCGGCAACGAGGAAATGAAACGGAACCTCGTCAAGCTCAACACCTACCATATGTCGTTGTTCGCGAAGTTCGTCGACCGGCTCAGCAAGACGCCGGATGGCGATGGCACGTTGCTCGATCATTCCATGCTGCTGTTCGGCAGCGGCATGAGCGAAAGCAACAATCACGAACGGACCGACCTGCCGACACTGCTCGTCGGCGGATTCGGCGGGCGCGGCAGCCTGCACGTCGCTGCCAAGCCGGAAACGCCGGTGGCGAACTTCATGCTGTCTCTCGGCCAGCATTTCGGTGTCGAGATGGACACCTTTGGCATCAGCACCGGAACGGTGGCGATCTGATGGTGACGCCGAGGCGAAACGGCGGCGCCGCCGCCCTCGGCACATCGCTGGCCTTCATCTTGAGCGGAGCGCTGGCCGCGTTCGCCGGCGCGAACGGCAGCGAGCTCGCCGATGCCGCACGGCGCGGTAACGCGGCGAGCGTTCGGGATCTCGTCGAATCGGCGGATGCCGCAGAGCTCGATCTGCCGGGCCGCGACAGCATGACGCCGCTGCTCTGGGCGGCGCAGGCCAACGATGTCGAAATCGCGCGGCTGCTGCTCGACGCCGGCGCCGACGCGAATCGCGGCAACCGTTACGGCATCACGCCCTTGTGGCTCGGAGCCACGAACCGTAGCCCGGCGCTCGTGGCCTTGTTGCTCGAGCACGGGGCCGAAGCCACTGCGGCATTGCCGCACGGTGAGACGGCGTTGATGGCGGCCGCTCGCTCGGGCGACGCCGAGTCGATCCAGCTACTGCTCGCTGCCGGCAGCGACCCGAATGCGCGCGAGACCTCGTTGGGCGAGACGGCGCTCATCTGGGCCGCGGCCGAAGACCACGCCGTGGCGATTCGCGCGCTCGTGGCGGGCGGGGCGGACCCGAATCTCGCGTCGAACGCGCTGCAATTGACGCCGATGGAATGGCTGCAGATTGGTATGGTCTCGACCGTCTTGCCGGTGGGCGGCTGGCCGGCTTTGTTGGTCGCTGCGAGAGAAAACGCACCGGCCGCCGCACTCGCGCTCATCGAGGTGGGTGCGGACAAGGATATTCGCGACCCCGACGGCTTGACGGCCCTGAACGTGGCCATCATGAACGCGCACTACGATTTGGCCGCGGCGCTACTCGAAGCCGGCGCCGACCCGGACGCCGCGGACCG
>Ga0105252_10000740_pt1 | contig 18024 bp, 19 predicted proteins | sample EasRivMeERMZT100_FD_89675 | JGI IMG/M metagenome (GOLD analysis project Ga0105252, IMG submission 89675) | Soil microbial communities from meander-bound floodplain in the East River, Colorado, USA - East River MetaG ERMZT100 | ecosystem: Environmental > Terrestrial > Soil > Floodplain | place... | reverse complement strand
CATAGCCCGTCGCGAACGCGAGCGCCGTCTCACTCCCAACAACCGTGATCCCGCTCGCCCCGTCGAGGGCGCCGCCGTTGTTGTACTGGAGCTGCGTGTTGCTCCCGCCGGCGCCGCCGTAGACGGTGTTCAGGACTTGGTTGAAAACGTCGGTGTAGCCGTACGTCGCGTCCCGCCAGAGCTCCTCCCCGTTGACTACGGGGATGATGCTCGCGGCGTTCGCCTTGCCGAATACGCGATAGGTGCTCGACGATTCGCCGACCGAGTTGGCGACCGTGAGCTTGATTCCGAACGAGCGCCCAAGACCGTCGCCGGGGTCGGACGGCATCGTAACGGTTGCGGTCGCCCCGCTCGGCGTGCCGCTCGGCGTGATGACGAGCGCCGCCTGGTCGCTCTTGCTTGTCCCGACGATCGTCCAGACGATACTGGCGACGCCGGTGAGCGACTGGATGACAAATGTCACCGTCGCGCCGTAGTTCGCGGCGTGCGCCTGTACGGTGGTCGAGCCGTTGACCGAGAAGAGCGAGGGGGGGGCAGTCATGCTAGAGGGCCGTCACAGTTCCGGCCGTGTCTTTCTTGGCCATTCCGGGGAGGTCGGACGAGTTGAAAACGGTGATGCCGACGAGCGGTGTCGGGACCTGGGAGTTGGCCATCGGTAGGAAGTTGATCGCCTCGCCCTGCCGAGCGACGGCAGCGGCCACGACTGCGATCCGCAGGATATACGTGGTCGCCGAATCGACGACGCACTGGAGCAGGTAGAGCCCCGGCACGTCCGGCAGGAACTTCGGGCTTGCCGCCGTCGGGTCGTCGATGGCCGATTGGGCGGGCGAACTCGCCGAGGGGATCGCGATCGTCCAGGCGTAACCGGCTCCGGCCGGGCTCGTCGCGAGCGTCACCTGTTCGTTCGAGACGAAGCCCGAAGTGGTCGCGTCCGCCGTGCTCGCGGCGTGGGTCTTGGATACCGAAGTTGCCGAGATGCCCGCCATCGTCTACGTCTCCAAAAACCCGGCCGTGCCGATGAGGACCGCCGCGCCCGTGCTCTGCCCGGGCTCCGCAGTCGGCGAGATCGCGGCGAGTGACGCCATGAAAAGCCGGTGCAAGTCGGGCAGCGCAGGGAGCGCCGTCAGCGTGTTGAAGTCGTCGATGTTGTCGTGCATGTTCGCGATCCGGTGCGCCTCGTAAGCGCGGAAGTAGTCGCCGATCGCCTGGAAGATCGTCGCCGGGTTGTTCTCGTCCGCCGTGATCGGGAGCAGCGTGTTCTTCAGGTCGAAGAAGACGCCGGACTCCTTGTGGATCTCGAACCCGCCCGGTAGCGCGTACTCGGGGTTCGCGGCGACGTTCTCCTTCGAGTTCAGCATGTGCTGACCGAGCCGCGTGCGGACCTTGTTCAGGGCCTTGGCGATGCCACCGAGGGAGGTCGAGCCCGAGTAGTTCTCCTCGAGATCGACCTGACTGTCGGCGTTCTCGTGGTAGGCGACGGTGACCGAGTGGTCTGCGAACTCGGCGATGAAGTTGTCGACGATGTCGCCGAGGCTTCCCATCGCCGTGGACGGGCTGAGGTCACGCAGCGCGAGCGCCGCGGCTGTAACCAATGCGGTCTTGGACGCGGTGCGTGCGCGGTCGCTGGTCGGATCGACGATCGCGGGCGACGCCTCGCCGTGCACCGCCGCGGTCGTCTGCCGGATCGTGTCGTTCACGGCGTAGAGCACGAGGGTCGCCCGGTCGTCGCCGTGCCCGAGCTCCTGCGTGAGCCTCTGGGCCACGTAGAGCGATAGAGTCGTCTCCCCGCCGCTCTTCGTCTCTGTCGGCGCGCCGCGCGTGTCTCCCTCGTAGCCGCCGCCCCAGGCGTTCCCCTTGACGTACTCCTGCGCGAGGAGCGTGTAGGCGCCGCCCTTGTCGAATGCCTTGCGCCACGGGTGATCGGCGCCGCCTTCGCCTTCGTAGACGAGCACGCGAGACGCCTGGCTTTCCTCGAGCGCGCTGGCGATTCCGGAGCCCTCGGGGGCCACGGTGCACCAGACGCGGATGTAGTTCGCGGCGCCGTTGGAGAACGAGAAGGTGACGCGGGCCGGGCGGTTGGGGATCGGGTAGGTCGGGGTTGCGGAGAGCGTCGTCACAGGCCGCCCGCGAAGGTGCGAAACACGTCATCGGTGGCGTCGATGGACGCGATCCATTGGCCGTCGGAGGCCGCCGCCGCGCCGCCGTCTCCGCCGAGCGCAATGACGAGGTACTGCTTCATGGTGACGCCGTCGTAGTAGCCGGCAACGCACTGGCTGGTCTGGAACCCGTGGATCAGGAATACGCGCCCGATGTGCGAGACGCCGAGCTTGGGCCACCCGACCCCGCCGACCGTGCTCGGGTTAGCTCCGCCGTCGACCCAGGTGATGCCGTCCGTCGAGTACGCCCAGTTGGACGCTCCGAAGGCGAGGAATCGCTCGTAGCGAGGATCCCAGATCACGCCGAACCACGTCTGCGTGGTCGGCAGCGTGCGCTCCGTGTACGTCACGCCGTCCGTGGTCGTGAGGCACTTGTCCGTCGAGACGCTGGTGCCGGGGTTTCCGGTGGGCCCCGCGAGGATGACGACGATCGAGCCGCTCGAGGCCATCGGCCCGCGCGCATGCGTGTTCGGGAGGCCCGTCCGCTGCGTCCACGTCTGCCCGTCCGGCGAGGTCTCGATGTTCGTTGCGGCCGAGTTGTTGAGACCGATGATGAATAGCGACGCGCCCGAGTGCCAGATCGCGGAATTCACGCGCTCCGTGGAGCTGGCTACGGTCGAGCGGATGTTCCAGGTCGTTCCGTCCGCGCTCTCGCGGATCTTCTGCACTGACGCGCTCCCCGGCGTCCCCCCCATGATGATCACGCCCGAGCTGTTCGCGGCCACTGCTCCACCGTGCGGAGTCAGCCCGGCGCCCGCTCCGATCGTCAAGCTCGTGTATGTGCTCGCGCGCCCGCTGATCGAGCGGAGGCCGGCGGGGTTCGCGCCGTTCAGGCCGAAGATGTACCAGTAACGATCTCCCGGATTCCAGATGATGCTGCGAATGTCGCCGCCAGTGATCGCGGTCGCCACCGACGACTGCTCCCAGTTTTTCGCAATCGCTAGATCGGTGTAGACGTTGCCGTCCGCGGCCTGCGCGATCTGCGAATCCCAGAGCTCGGCCATGGTGCTCAGGATCCGCTGACCGGCGGACCAGGAAGCGCGTGCGCGTTGGAAGGGGTACCAGACCATTTAGAGTCCTGTGAAGTCCACGAGCCCGCCGTCGGGATCCGTTTCGTCCGCGCTGACCAAGAACCCGCCGCTGAAGCCCCAATCGAACGTCGCCCACGCGGGTAGCATCCGATCGAGCATCGTCTTCATGTCCACGTTCACGAGCGTCAGGAATTGACCGAGGCTCATCGTCGCCGGCTGCACGACCTCGACGAATAGGTGGCAGCGCGTCGAGAGCCAGGCGCCGCCGCCGAGCGAATCGGCCGGATTGCCGGGATTGACCCCGGGCCAATAGGTGGGGTCGGGGGGCGCGGAGAGCGTGGCGCCTTCGTCCCAGCTCAGATCGACGAACGCGTCGCCGAGGAGGTCGGTGAGGGCCGTCCGCACGGCGTCGAGCGTCGGCCCGTCCGTGAGCTTGTAGTGCGTGGCAACCTTCTGGCGCAGGCGCCAGCGTGGCTCGTCTGGGCGGACCGGCACGGCGAGCACGCGGCGCCACCAATCGAGTTTCTCGTCGGCTCGTCGAGGCGTTGCGTTGGCGCGGAGCTTCTCCGCCTGCCGCGGTCCGGTCGCCGAGAGCAGCCGTGCAAGCGCCACGTTCTCGGCGTCCACGAGCGTGCCCGCGTTCTTCGTGTAGGCCGAGCCCCGGCGCTTCTGAAGATCGAGCAGGATGGCGGCGGCGTAGGGGAGGACGCCCTCCGTGGAGCTATCTTCCTTCTCGAGATCGCCGCCGTAGTCGCCGATCGCGCGCCCCGGGGCCTGCGAGTCCCCCCAGATCTCCACGTTCACCCCCGTGTCGAGCGCGGCACCGACAGCATCGAACGTCCGCACCCTTACGGTCCTAGCGGTGACCTCAGCAGTCGCCGCCGCGGCGGTGCTGCCACTCATCGGGCCGGCGTCTGCGGCTCGGATGACGAAGGGGATCTGTGCGCCTAACTCGTCCTCGTAGACGTTGTAAGGGGCTCCGCCGCTGTCCACCCAACGGAACGTCACGTCTCCTGTTCCGTTCACTTCGGCGGCCGGGGCGTGTGTGGCGCCGGTGCCATTGCGCCCGCCGTACCCGGAGATCGTGACGGTCGCCCCGCTCTTCGTGTACGACCACTTCGCGAACGACCCCGAGCGAAAACACGCCACGAGATCCGCGCAGTAGCGGGCGTGCTGTGCCGCGCTCAGCCCGTTCTCCGCGGTGCCCCCGAGCCGCAGGGGAAGAACTCCGCCAAGCGCTCCGAACATCACCACACCAGGAGAGTCACGTACTTGTCATCCGCCGCGGCTCCCGCGACATCGAAGCACCGCACCGTGACCGTTGCTCCAGCGATTTCGGTTGTCACGAAGGCGAGCGTCGATCCGCTCGCGACGGTGCCCTTCGCCATGCTCGGGGCGAAGGCGCCGGAAACGCCGTAATCGTCGAGGTACGACGCCGCGAAGGTAAACGTAACCTCGCCGGGCCCCACTCTCGCGGCCGACGGAAACCCGGCAGGCGCCGAGTCTCCCGCGTAGCTCGTGAGCCGCGTGCCGGTCATCATGAGCGCCGTCCAAATCGTCGGAGCGGCCGGGGGTACGTCGTTGTTCTCGTAGTAGATGACGGCGAAAGGGTTCGTGCGAACGACGGCCGCAAGGTCCGCCGTGGCCCTCACGTAGTCCTCGGCGCCGATGTCGGTCAGTGCATCGATCGCGCCGCGCGAGAGGTAGTTCTCTTTCGACGTGTGGCCGCCGTAGTCGGCGATCGACGCCGTCCTCAGCCATGCGGGGACGCCCGTGGGTACGATGAGCGGCATCGGCTAGGTCGTTTCGTAGATGGCGAAGTTCCGCGGGCGCAGCACGTTCGGCGGGTCGTCGATCGTCGCCGGAATGCTCGGCGTCGTCTTGTTCGCATAGGCGATGGCGAAGTCGGTGATCTCGGGGAACCCCGCGTGCGCCGGGAAGCTGCCGGAGGCTTCGTACCCGCGCGACCACTGCGCGATCGTCGAGTTCGTCACGTCGGTAGGGTCCTCGTCGGTCACGAACGGGTGCCGCCGCGCTCGGTCGAGTCGTGCGGCGTCCGCCGTCATCTCGCCGGGCCCGAAGCGGCCGAGGAGCGCGACCCACGCGGATCCGTACGCCTCGAGATTGAATGCCGCGGGGCAGACGAAGTCGCCCGTCGCCGGACCGTCGCCGGTATCCCCAATCAGGGGTGACTCGAGCGTGAGCACCCACGCGCCCGCGCTACCGCTGGCGGCCGTGACGAGCCGCGCGCGAAACTTGCGATCGGTCGAGGACCACCAGGCGACGTTGGTCTGGCCGGCGACCGCCGTGACCGACGTTCCGGCCGTGACCGTGATCTGGTCGTTCGCCGAGCCTACGGCGGAGATCGTGACCCGCCCCAAGTCGCCGGCTACAAGCGGCGGCCACGGCGTCGGATCGATCCAGCCCTGCCCGTTCCCGCCCGCGAGCGCCGAATCCGGGATCGTCACCTCGAGCGCCACGTCGAGATCCTCGTCGGCGACCGTCTGGATAACGTTCTCCTGCGGGATCCCCATCTTCGTCTGGATGTAGACGCGCACGGCCTGGGTCTGCGCGGTAGTGAGCGCACGGGAGTAGTCGCCGAGCTCGAGATCGAACTGGCGGATCGCGCAAGTCTTCGACGAACCGGGGCCGCCGAGCGCCGGGTAGACGTAGCCGTCCTGGACGCCGCCGAGCGAATCGAGCGTCCAGCCGCGGAGCTGGCCCCAGTTCCCGCCCGCCGGTCGATTGCGGAGAACATTCAGGATCCGATCGCGCTTCCGAGGGTCGCTCTCGCCGTCGTCCCCGCCAAGTAGCGGCTCGGACGCGGACACGCTCGCCTCTTCCGCCACGTTCGTCGGCGGCGTCACGAAGCGGACGAGTTTGCCGGCGCCGAGGTTCGTCTTGGAGCCGGTGTCGATCGACTCCACGTCGATCTCCTGGCCGTCCGCCGGATTCGTAACCGTCGTCGTGGTCTTGGCAGAAAGGCCGTTCGGGAGAACGAGCGGCGTATTCGCCGGGATCGTCGTCGCCCCGGCAATCGTCAGCCGGATCTTGCCCCGCGAGCCGCTCGGCGGGATCTCCGGGAGCCCGTACCCGACGCGGATCGCTTCGAGGTCCTCGCCTACGGCGTTGAGCACGTCCCACGCCTGCTCGGCCGCGTTGATGTTCGCGAAGCCGAGGAGCAGTGGGCCCGAGATCGCGGTCCCGAGGATGTGCCAATCGGAGCCGGGCTCGGTCGGAGGCTCGTCGCCACCCGCGTCGATGGCGGCAAGGCGCCCGTCACGAAGGAATCGATCCCTCAGCTCGGCGGCGCTTGGTTGGAAAAGGTCTGCCATCAGTCGGTGTTCGCGAAGTCGCGCTCTCCGCTCACGAGGTCGGTGTAGTGAACCGTCACGCGCGCTCGCCCGCCGAGTCCGCGCTCAACGTCGACCTGGTTGACGCGGAGCACCTTCTCGACCTCGGTCATGTGATGAAGCGCCTCGGCAACGTTTGCGCGCTCCTCGACCTCGAACGAATCGCCCATGCGCCGGGCAACGCGCTTGCCGAAGCCGTCCACCGCGCTCGAGTTGCGGCGAGTGAGCAGGGCGAGGAGCACCCGCTGCCGAGTCTTCGGCATCTGCGCGAAGTGCTCCGTCGTCGGGTCTACCTGGTAGTCCCCGGTCGAGGGGTTGAGGTATCGGGAGCCGGCACTCAGGCCGAGAGCGTCCGGGGCGGCGGCGGGCGTGCCGATTCCGAACGGGGCGCTACCCATTGCGGAGGCACCAAAGCCGGTCAATTGGCCCCTTGCTTGCGGCCGGGCGGGGGCATGCTTGAATTACGGGGCATGGGGAAACGTGCGCTTTTGGTTCTTGTCGTGGCGTGCGCCGTCGGTTGCGGTGATGCCCAGTTCGGGCTGCGTGCCGAGGGCGGCGATGCCGGCGCTCCGGAGCCCCTCTCAGGGCGCGGCGGCGGGAGTGACGACGCGGGGACCGGTGGTGCGCTCGACGCTGTGGGCGGGGCGACAGGGGGCAGCGCTGGCGGTAGCGGCGCGCCGATGGTCGAGGCGGGGAAGGGCGGCGAAGTGTCGGCGGCTGGAAGCGGCGGGAGCTCCGGGGAAGGCGTTGCCGGCGCGGAGCATCAGGAGGGCGGGGCGGGTGGCGAGGACCAGGGCCTGGCCGGGACTGGCGGGGTAGTCGGCGTGGCCGGTGTCGGCGGTGGCGCGGGCGTCGCCGGAGCGGCATGCGTCCCGACGATCTCGAACCTGAACGCCTGCCTCAACGGCAAGTGCGGGCCGGCCTCGGACGGCTGTACCGACGACGCCTACGATTGCGGCTCGTGCGTCAACCCGTGCGATTGCACCGATCGGGAGTGCGGACGGCTCACCGAATGTGCCGACGCCGCCCGTTCCCTGTGTGGCCCGAGCGCGGGAGAATGTGGGGCCTTCGAGCTTTGCCTCGAGAAGGCCGTTCCCGGCACGACGACGCTCGGCACTACATGCCAAGAGCCCGGGTTCCAGATGTGCGTTGCGCACCGCCCCGGTCAGCAAGAGACGTGCTGTGACCAGAATGCCACCGAGTGCTCGGTCGGCTACTCGAATTGCTTGTACCTCTACGCCGTGAACGTGCGGACCGGGGAACCATGCGGCTCGTGCATGACCGGGGACACCGAGCACAAGTGCGGCCCCGGCTGGATCGATTAGAACGGGCACTCGAGCGCGACGATCGGGATCTTGGGGAGGGCCGGGAAGGCGAGCGTTGGAGCCGGCAGGGGCGGAATCGGCAAACTCACACTGAGTTTGATGCCCACGTCTGGCGGCTTCAGGCTCGGTAGTTTCGGGAGTGCGGGGAACGCCAGCTTCGGCACCGGCAACGGCGGAAACGGCAGGTCGATCGCGAGGTCAATCCCGATGACCGGCGGCTTCAAGCTCGGGAGCTTCGGGAGCGCCGGGAAGGCCAGCCTGGGAATTGGCGGCTTCGGGATCGGTAAATCTACGGAGCACAAGTCACGCGAACCAGCCGAACAGCCCGGCCGCAACGCTTCCGAGGAACAGGAGCGCCGCCGTGAATCCGCTTACGTTCATGAGGGGCATCCACGTCCCGGGAGTCAGCGTGAGCGGCGTCGCGATGGCCGCTGGGATCGTCAGCGGCCCCGTCATCGGCGTGCACATGATGAACATGCCGGGAGGCATGCCGGGGAGCTTCAGGTTGCCGTTGATCACCACGTCGGCACCCTGAAGCAGAAGCCCCGCGCCGCCCTTGCCGAGGAGCGAGATGTCACCGTTCTCGTCCACCTCGATACACGCGCCATTGGCGAGGAGTTGGGCCTTCTTGTTCTTGCCGTCGAGCAGGAAGATCTGGTGCTTCCCGTCCGCGTCTTTGACGATCACGCTCGCCGAGCGCTTGCCCTGCTGAACGCGGACCTGAGCGACATCGTCCGGGCCCGTCGTGTGGAGCACGGCGTCGCCGGGGTCGAGCTTGCCGACGACCTTGGCCGATCGAGTGTCCCGCGCACCGATCACGAAGCCGAGGCGCCCGCCGATGTTCTCGACGACGATGCACTCGGCCGCTCCCTCTTCGGTGCGCCCGAAGGGTAGCGAGGTAACGCCGAGCGCCTGGCAGACGGGCAGCTCGCCGAGGTTCTCGGTATCGGACTCGTCGTCCTCGACCGGGGAATAGACCTGCCAGCGCGCCGAGCCGTCTTTCAGGACGGACACGCCGAGGAAGCGGTGCTGGATGTTCGCGCTCATCCGCTCGCCCCGAGTTGGTACGCGCCGATGCGCCAGCATTCGAGATCGGTCTCGGCGCCGCCCGCCTTCGAGTAGCGGAGGGTCCGCCGGTAGATCCACATGTGCTGGTTCACGTCCGCAACCTCGTCTTGGATGTCGGCGATCGTATCGACCGCGTAGATGGCGCCGCTGTCCGGATCGGTGTGCCCGCGCACCGTGCACCGGTACGTCAGCGTCTCTTTGAGCCGGTCCCAAATGGCGCGGAAGGCGACGGCCTGGATGTGCTCGCGCGTCCGCGCCATGCGGTCGTGGAGCGAAAGCAGGCGGTAGAGTTTCCCGTCCGCGTCGGCGCCGTTCGGGGCCGGCTTGACACGCCCCGTGATCGCCGCCTTTTGGGTCTCGGGCGTGAGCACGGCGGAGTCAATGAGCCCGCTCGTGTTCTTCGGCGTTTTCTCGCTTGCCGCGGGAAGTCCGCCAACCCCTCGCACGATCGTGAAGGTCGGGAAGCTCGAGAAGTCCCGGCGCGCGACCCCGCTTTTGATGCGGTTCGCTCCGCCTTCCGCGAAGGACCGCCGGAGCTTGAATAGCGGCGCCTGGTCGTAGTTCGGGGCCTGGAGCAAGAGCTCGTTGCGGGCGAGCACCGGCTGAATCGTCGCCCCGTGCCGAACTGCCAGGCGGTTGACGTAGTCGTAGATCCCTTGTTCGGCGTCGGGTCGTAGATCCTGGAGCGAGAGCGTCCGGAAGTCTTTGGGTGCTCCGCCGCCGCGCGCTTTTCCGCCCGTTCGCACGTTCCGGACGACGGCCGCGTCGCCGAGGACGATTTTCACGCCGCACGGGGAGCAGGCGAGCTGGACGGCCGCCTGAAGCGTCATCCCGTCTTTGATGGCTAGCTGCGGGTCTACGTGGCACTCGACGAGATCGGCCAGGTAGTCCCGGCCCTCGCACGCGACGCTCCGGAACTCGGACCGCTCGGTCACGTCGATCCGCCCGAGTAGCTGCGGCGCCTCGCCGACGATGAGCTTGACTGGCTGCGCCTCGAGACCGCGGAGATCCGCCGGGTTTTCGCTCAGGTAGTCGAACGAGAAGCCGTCGGTGGCGACGAGGTAGCTCGAATCGATCTGCCAGTCGCCGATCGCTCGCGTCTCTCGTCCGAGCCCTTCGAACTGGACGGTGAGCGTGAGCCCCGTAGGCTTTTCCTCGGCCACACTACGCCGCCGCCCGGGCTCGCACGACCACGACGGTGCCGAGCGGCACGTAGGGCAGGCGGGCGAGCACGGGGTTCATCACGAGAAGATCTTCGAGGGTCATTCCGGCGTCGCCCGCCACGTCGGAGACGAGTGCTCGGGTTTGCGTGACGAGCGTTCGGAGCTTGACCGCGGGGTCCTCGGCCAGGCGCCGGTTGAGCTTGATTGCGGCTTCGCGGTTGCGGCGCGAGGCGTCGCGGATCCCCCAGTTCTCCGGGTTCGCCGCGGCGTCGCAGGTCTGCTCGAGCTTCTCCATCTTGTAGGCGAAGTCGTGCAGGCTCGCGGAGAGCTTCTGCACTTGCGCGAGCCCCTGCGCGACGATGCCGGTCGCAAAGTTGAGCGGGTCGATCGACGGCTCGGGCGGCTCTTCCTGCTTCCAGTCGGCCTTCGCGACTTCCTTGTCGAGCGCTCCCGCTTGGCTCGTGAGGCCGGCCACCGTCGTTGCGTCGACCGCTTGCGGGTCTTCTTCGGTGAGCGGCGGCGAATGCCGGAACTCGACCTGTACGTCCGTACCGTCGCGCTGCTTCGGGTCCGTCGTGTCGTCCCAGTTCGAGGGCACGCACGTGAACACTCGGTTCAGCAGGGGATCGAAGAGCGTTCCCGCCGTCCGGTCCTGCATGGCGCGGAAGAGCTTCGGGTAGCCCTCCGCGAACATCTGCTTGTAGGGCCCTTTCGCGACGTTCTGCCGGAGCGGGATCGTGTAGCGGAACATGAGCCCGTGCGCGCCGAGCTGCTCGATATAGTCGAAGTCCCGGTACTGGATGACGTGGTCGACGCCCTCGTGCCGGAAAGAGACGTTCCGCGCGGAGATCGGGTAGACCTCGCCGCGCCACGAGAACTTTGCGAGGAGCTTTAGAACGTCCACTAGGATCTCGTCGGGTCGGCGGAAGGAGCGTTCGAGCGATTGAGCGGGGGCTTCGCGGTCTCGACGACGCTCTTGAACGCCTCGCCTGCCGCCTTGGCCGATTCGACGTTGAGCCGGCGGGCCTCGGCCTCGGCCTCGCGGATCTTCGTTTGCGCTTCGGCGACCATGGTCTCGAGCGACTTCGCTTCGACCTGCTTATTGGAGGCGCCGAACATCCCCATCACGTCGTCGAAAACGTCCGTCTTGCTCGCCTTGCGGCGCCGCTCCTCGAGACTGTCGAGCGCGTCGCGCGCGGCCGTGAACTCACTCGACGACGACGTGCCCTTGAGCCCGCGGATCCGGTTGAGGTCCTCGCCCGCCGCGGCAATCCCCTGTTCGCCGGCCTCGAATCGAGCGATGCCCGTGCCCTCGATGGCCGCCGCGATGGGAGCGCCGATGAGGGCGCCGATGCCGGCCGCCGCAAGGACGCCGCCCGCGGTTGGCGCGCCGAGGAACTTGCCGCCTCCCGCTGGTGCGCCCCCCGGGACAGGAACCCCGCCGCCGCCTCCGCCGATCAGGGTCAGGATCTTGTTTTTGACCGCCGCCCCGATCCCCGCCGTAGCGAGGTCGAGGAGGAGCTTGGCTCCGACGAGCTTGAAGATAGAGCCGACCGGGTCTTTCGCCACGGCTTCGACCAGGCTCGCGAACAGCTTGGCCGCGGTGGCGAGCGACGGAATGAGTTTCGTGAACTCGGGGATGAGCTTGGTGACGACGGGAAGGAGCTCCGTGCCTATGGCGCGGTTGAACTCCTTCGTCGCTTCCTTGAATTGGAGATCCGGATCCGCCAGGCGGGAGGCCACGCGCTCGGCGATCTGGGGCTCCGTGACCGACGCGCTCGTGAGCCGCTGCATCTCGGCGCGCACGGCGTCGGAGCCGGCCTGCCCGCGCTTTTTGCGCTGGGCTTCGGGGAGCGCGGCGTTCTGGCGTTCGGCCGCGGTGAACAGCGGCGAGAATCCTTGCACCGCTCGGATCGAGCGCTCGCTGAAAATGTCGCCGAGCTTCGTGAGGTCGCCCTGGGTCTTCTCGATGACCTGGGCCATGATTTCGCCCGGGTCTTTGAGTTGCGTTTTCGTCTTGTCGGTGAATACGTCGACGCCGATTGCGCTGAGCTTCCCGGACTTCGCGGTCACGTCGGACCCGAAGCGCTGAACGCTCGTGACGGCCTCGGCCGCACTCGCCGCGCCGCCTCGCTGCCGTGCCGCTTGGGCGAACGCCACCATCGTGGCCAAGTTCTTCTCCGAGCTGCCGGTGAACAGGCTCGACGTGGCGGCGAGGCCCGCCATCTCCGTCGCGAGGTCCTTCACCTCGACCGCGCCGACCGCGCCCATGCCGGCCGTCGCCCTCATCACCTCGTTCAGCTTCTTCAGGCGCTCGGTCGGGTCCTTGATCTGGTCGGAAATCGGGATGAACGCCGCGCCCATCGCGCCCGCTAGCTCGCTTAGGTCCGTGCTCGTCGCGAGCGCGACCTGCGACATGCTGGTCATCATCCCGCGAGCACTCTCGAGATCGCCCGTGACATCCACGAACGAGCCGAGGCCCTCGAGGGCCTCCATGCCGGTGAACCCCTGGACGCCCTGAGCCTCCCGGAGGAGCTCGCCTTTGATCTGTGGCTTCCCGGCCTGATTGGCGAGCTGGCTTGCCCGGGCCGACTCCGCCATCTGCGTCTGGATGCCGTTCCCGACCGCGAACGCCCCGCCGACGCCGAGCCCGAGCGCCGCCGTCCGCCCGAGCGCCCCGAAGGTTCCGCCGACCGACCTGCCCGCCACGCCAGCGGCTCCCAAGACGGCGCCAGCGCGCCCCTTGCCTACCCCCGCCCGGTGCCGCTCCTCGGCCCGGAACTGGGCCATGAGGGCGCCTGAGCGCTGCCTATCGAGGGACGTGGCCGCCCGCTTCCGCGTGGCCTCTTCCCGCTCGGTCTGCCGGAGCCGCGCCCGGTGCGCCCGCTCGTCGAGGCGCATCCGAGCTTCGGTGGATTTCTGGTGTGCCCGGCTCCAGTATCGTTCGGCCTGAGCCGCCGCCTTCGCTTCCGCCTTGGCCGCGTTGTCGGCCCCGATCGCGCGCGACCGCGCCGCCGTGCGCGCCGTCGAGCTTGACGCCGGGCGGTTTACCGGGGTGCCGGGGAACTGACGCCGGACGAAAGCGTTGTGCTGGCGGATCCGCGCTTCGACCGACGAGAGCGCGCGCCCGACGGCGTTCTCGTTGATGACGCGGAAATCATAGGTGAGTTCTGACACTTTCTACTCGTCGATCGTCGGCAATCCCTCGAGCACGGCGACCATGCGTTCCTCGGCCATGCGCATCCGCTCGGCCATCGCGACGGCGTCTTCCTTGGTCACCGACCAATCAGGGATGCGCAGGCTTAGAGAGGTCTCCGTACCACCCGGAGGTGTACTCGACGCAGGCGAGCCAAAGAAGCCAGTGCCCAAAGAGTAAACAGCGAGGCGCGACCTGAAAGAACTCGGCAAGCTCTCGCACAGGGATTCCAGGATGACGGATAGCGTGTAGGCTCGCTGGGCCAACAACGATGCTGCATCCGCCCAGTGAACCGAGGAGAGCTGCTGTAAAGGGAACTCCGCGGCGCCCTCCACGAGGCGCTTCACCCAAGCCGATAGTTCCTCTTCCGTCTGGATCGTCTTCTCGAACGGCCCGTACTTCGTTTGTACGAGCAGATAGAGATTGTAGAGCACGGCCATTTCGTCGGCGGAAAGGAGCTCGTTCACCTGGTCGCCGCTCTGGAAGATCAGCGGGTAGAACTCCTTCTCGTCGTTCCCGTGGTTCGCCTCGGCCCGGCAGCACGCGGCGAGGATCTCGGCGATGATGCAGTCCGATACGGGCGCGGCTCCGTGCGTGCCCTCTTGGTCCTCGCGAGCAAGCCCGTACTTTTCGCGCGCCCTCTTCAGGCCGCGGGAACGCGCGTGATTGTGCTGGTCGGTCGGGAGCACCTGGATCCGCACGCTCTCCACGCGCTTGCCGTCGGGAGTGCGGCGCGGAAACGCGACGACCTCGCTCGGGAGGCGCTGCGAAAGGCGCTGGAAAAGTTCGCTTGCGGGTACGTCGTTCGGAGGTCCGGGCATTTCGATTCCCCATGTTGGAAATAGAGAAAGCCGCCCGGCACATGCCGCTCATGGGGAGTAAGCGGTTGCGCACGAGCGGCCTTCATCTGGTGACCCGCGTTCTGCCGTTGCTCCCCATGAGCACGCGCGGGCGTCATGTTGTGCGGAGCCTAGGAAACGGGCTTGGCCTCGCCGGTCCAGGTGATCGTGCTGGTCGCCGCGGCTCCGGCTTCCTGCGTTGACTCGACGTTTTGGATCACGCCGAGCCCCGCGTAGGAGCGCGCGCCGATGAAGACCTGAGTCTCGACGAACTCGCCCGAGATGAGCGCGCCCTCGTAGTCGAATTCGTGTCCGCCGATCGGCACGGGCGCGTCGAAGACGTGCGTCAGCTCGGGGAGGCCGGCGGCGTAGCCCGCGAGCCCTTCGCCGAGCAGGTTGATCGGTTCGCGGTTCGCGTTGAGCGAGCGCTGGATGCGCGTCTTCTGCGTGACGGGCGAGCCGTTGTAGAAGAACTGGATGAGCGCGTAGTTTTGGAGTGCCATGTTAGCCCGCGCTCACTTCCGCGATTCGGTAGGTGAATTGATGTGCCAGGTCGATCACGTTCAGATCCAGCCCGACCTCGAGCCGCGATCCGGTCTTGATGACCCGGAGCGACGCCTTGCTCGCTTCGATGTTCTGCAACTTCTCCGCCGCCGCGAAGTCTTCAAGCGACCGCACGATGTGCGGCTTGAACGCTTCCGGATTGAGCGGGCCCTTGCCGACGCGGTTCCAGTCCACCTTCCCGCTCGGGAGTAGCGGGGTATCGGCGAGCCGCTTGCCGCGGTAGTTCAGGCCGACGTTGACCATCTCCGTGTCGGTCCACTCGTCCGCCACCGACACGCGGTGACGCTCGAGCGAGCGCGGGTCGTCGAGTGCGCCGGTCGCGTCCTTCGAGCGCGTGGTCGCCGCATAGACGAGGTAGGTCGAGACGCCGTTCGTCATGATGGGCGAAAGCCCGTCGTTGACGGCGTCGTTCAGCTCCGTCGGCGTCGGGATGTCCGCGTCCGCGTAGGCGGGGAGGATGATGTTGTTCAGCGGGAAGAAGTCGAAGTTGGTCGCCGTGTGGACCTCTTCCTGCATCTGGTAGATCGCGGCCATCGCTCCGACGAGTTCCGCCGGGTCGTGCTCGCTGTTCTCCATCCACGTGATGGCGAGGCGCTCGTAATTCTTCGCCACCGCGATCGTTGCCGCCGCGGATTCCGCCTGGCGGTTCGCTGCGAGCCCGACCGAGCGAAGTCCCGATTGCGGGAGGCTCTTGCTCGTGATGTGCGTCTGCAGGTGCCCGAGGCTCGTCGCGTCCGTGAGGCTCGTCCCCATGTAGTAGAGGCGCGTCGCCGAGAGAGTGGCGAGCGCCGTCGCGAGGTTCGCGGGCTCGGTGGTGGTACCGTCCGCGCCGGCCGCGCCCGATCCGACCTGGCCGGAGAGCGTGACCACGAGGCCGGTGCCAAGCGGCGCGATCTCGCGGTGCACGTTGATCGCGAAGATCGACGCAGTGCCCTGCGAGGCCCCGGCGATCTTGGCCGTGAGCGTGAGGACAGGGGTCGCGTACGTAGCGGTGACCGGGAGGTGGGTCTTGGCGTTGACAGCCAGGACCGCGAGCGCCGCGATGGCGTCGAAGGTGGCGCCGGAGGCGTAACCCACTGGAATTGCCTCGCCCGCGACGATGAGCGTCAGCGTGCCGGCTCCGGTGACCGTCCCGGAGAACGTCGCGGTAGCCGTAGCCGTGACCGGGGAGCCGCCGCTCGTCGCCGCGTAGGGCACCGCGTAGGGCGCCTTGAACGGGTTGATGCTGAGGTACTTCCGGATCGCGCGATGAAGCGGGGAGCCCGCGCCAGCGCCCGCACGAGCCACGGACTCGTCGGCCACTCGGTACTTCGTGTTCGCCGTCCACGCGCCAGCCGAGGACATCGGCATGACGAAGACGATCTCGCGGCCCGGCGCGAACGCGGCGGCTTGTCCCTGGTTGAAGAGGATCTCGGCGTATGCGCCGGGCACACGCCAATCGAGTGGCACGCCCGTGATCGGGATCTGAGCAGGCATCAGCTATCGCTCCCCGCGCTCGCGCGCGACTTGGAACTCGACAACACGGGAGCCGCCGACTTGACCGGCACGGCAACCCCGTCCTTGACTTCGACCTTCACGAACTCGACTCCGCAAGCGAGCGCGGTCTCCGCGTCGGCCGGCCAGAGCGGGCGCTTGCCACGCCTGAATCGGTTCAGGATCTCGAGCGCGTCCGCCGAATCGGCGTCGCACTCCCAAGCCTCATTGGTGGCCGGGAACGTGGCGTTCTTGGCGGTCTTGCCGTCGCGTGCGTCGTTCCCGCGCTCGATGCGGCGCCCGATGTACTGCGGCGCCTGACCGCTCATGCGGACGGACGTGGGCACGTAGACGAGGTCGTCGTCCTTCGCGTAAAACCGGAGTTTCGACATCAGAACCTTCTGGCGATTTCGGCCATGCGGCGAGACATGCCGCGGTGAAAAGAGCTGCCCGCGGTGTCGCGAGCGCGTGAGAGAAAGCGGTAGGGCTTGGTGCCCGGGTGGTTCACGGCTCGGCGGAACACGAGCCGGCCGCCGCTCACGAAGCGGAGGGCCTTGCCGCGGCGTGCGCGGATGACGTGAGGCTTGGAGCCGCCCTCGAGCGTGCGCGCGTGCGGCTTCGGGTTGCGGAGCCGGACGACGCCGCCGGAGCGGGTGCGGATGACCTTCCCCGAGGTCGCCGCCTGGGTGGCGCCCGTGCGGCGCGTGAACCCCGGCTTGCGCTGGACTTCGGCGACGCCGGACTCTGCCGCGAGCCTAAGCTCGGTGGATACCGCGGCGCGGTGAGTGGCGAGAAAGCGGGAGTGGGCGGCGCGGACGGGGCGGAGGTCGATCACGCCGGATGAAGCTTCGGGCGGATCATCGTCCAGGTGATCCCGTCCTGCGACGTGGCAAACAGGCCGTTTTTGAGGCGAATGCTGATCATGGGTCTTGGTAGGGAGGGTCCGTGCTCGCGTAGAAGTGGCCAGGGAGCACTCCCTCGGGCGCGCCGCCGATGCCGAGGTCGTAGTCGGCGCCGGTGAACGGGCCGTAGGCTTCGAGATCCGAGAGCGCGCCGGGGTGCTCCTCGCTCTCGAGCCGAATCGTCATCGCGTAGTAAAAGGGAGAGTTCTCGTCGCCGGCAAAGCGCGCTTGGCCCGGACCTTCGTGGCCGACCACGGTCAGCGCGCCGAAGTTGCATCCGCCCTCGCCGAGCACGTTCACGCCGCTCTGGTAGGCTGGGTGTCCGCCGTTCTCGACGACGAGGTCGATGAGCTTCGAGATGTAGCGGGCCGCGTCGACGAGCTGGAAAGCCGTCGCCACGTCCGCCGGGCCGAGGATCCAGTCCACGGTCCACGGCTGGACGAGCTTCCGCTGGTCGAAGAGGTGGGGCTCGTAGCGAGCGGTGCCGTCCACGTAGACGGCGAGGAGCGGGAAGCCGGCCTTCCGCGCCTGCATGACGTTCGCCGTCGGCTCGAGTTCGAGCACGTCGGCCACCGGAAGAGTCGGGCTGATGCCGTGCTCCGGGGTGAGCCGGTTCGCCACCGCTCCGACCCATGCGTCCGTGAGCTCGGCGAGGATCGAAGCCTTGAAGAGGTCGGCGAGTATCCGGCGCGCGGGCTCGAGCGACGTGAGGGTCCGGGCCGCCCTGACGGTCGCGAGGTTCGGCGGGAACTCGGCGGCGCCGTACGCTTTCGCGATCGTCGTCACGTCGCCTCGTTCATGCTCGGCGAGAGGGTGAGCATGATGCGCGTCGGTCGGCTCTGGTCGATGTCAGCGAGCCGGAACTTCGCGCCGGTCGGGTAGCTTGGGCCGACGATCGCGAAGTAGAGCTCGGTGCCGGCGGGGCCGGTCGTCGCGAACATCGCGGGGTCGGTG
>Ga0105252_10000737_pt1 | contig 18118 bp, 28 predicted proteins | sample EasRivMeERMZT100_FD_89675 | JGI IMG/M metagenome (GOLD analysis project Ga0105252, IMG submission 89675) | Soil microbial communities from meander-bound floodplain in the East River, Colorado, USA - East River MetaG ERMZT100 | ecosystem: Environmental > Terrestrial > Soil > Floodplain | place... | reverse complement strand
GCTGCTCTTCTTGCTCTTCGTACTCACAAGATAGATCGCGTGGTCCACGGCCAGGATCGGGGACGTAAACCCTGCTCGACTGACCAGAAATGATGGACGGATCTGGACTTAGCCCGACACAAAACTCCTTGCGCCTGCGGTTGTAAAGCTGCATCGCGCTAAAGTAACCCTGCTCCTTGATGTCTGAGTGCCTGGTTGTCCCCTTACGGGCGTCGGCCAACATTCGGTCAGCCGCCAACTCAAGCTCAAAGTTCACTCCATGTCGAAGAGGCAGAGAGCCAGCGGTGACTTCAGGTTGATTGGTCACCCCGCCCAACACCTCACCGCCGACGAGATAGAACCAATTACCCTTCTTCCCCGCCACGGTCAGCCTTCTTTCCGTTGATCGTGTCTTGCCACGAGCTTGGCTAGAGCGTCATCTTTGTACTGTACCGCCATCTCCCCGACTATGCGCTTCGATCCAACGAACATAGCCCTTGCCACGTCAACCGGGCGCTTGTCTTCTATTAGGATCAACCACAATGCTTGCTTTTGGCGAGGGGGCAACTCCTTGATACCGTCGAGCATGTCATAGAAGTTCCACTCCTCCCCGCCGATCACAAGGGTCTCGACACCACTATCTTCGAGGATCGCCCGCCAAGACTGCCAATTCTTCAACAAAGCTTCGAGTAAGGCAATCTTCCTGGACCTATACTCCTCGTTCCGCCTGATCTGTTCTAGCTGCACTGGGCCGACGCTGATGATTCCAGATTGGCTGATCTTCCCAGCCATAGCCAGTCGTCTGAGTCGGCCCATTAAGCGGCCCCAGCACTACGTAATACTGTTTCGCCTTGTTGTCCAGTCAGCCATCTTCTCCAGAACCACAACGGTCCTGTCGACCTCCTTCTGGAAGGCGCTCGCTGAGTGCCAGATCCAGTATCGGAAGAAGGCTGCATACCTGTCCACTTTCGACTGTTGGTTCGCGTAGGCCGTCCGGTCACCAACCGTGCCTTCCATTAGCTTCCGGTACGCCTCGTAGTACACATCAGTCGAGACCTGCTTAGCGAACGACGCCTCTAAGAAGAGGTTGCTAAGCTTCTGACTAATGTAGACCTTCTCGCGTTGAAGATCGAAGATGGCCTGAATCAGGTCTTGACCTGATAGCTGGCTCCAGTCCTCAACGTAAGCCCCGGCCTCTGTCTTCAGATAGCGACCAGGACGATTAGGGTCGTGAACCCTGATAGAGCTATAGAACCTGTCAAGGGAGGCGATACTCGCCGTGAACAGATTCTCGAACACCGCCTCGGCGGCGGCTCGAAGCTGAGAGATTGCGTTCTTGTCCTCCTCTTTCCAGGAGAACTCGATCTTCTTGAACAGAACTAGTTGAGGGTGAACCTCGACCGGAGGCTCATCAAGGGTTGGAACTACACCAGCTTCTAGGTCTCTAGCGGCTTCTTCCTGAATTCGACGGACTACATCGGCTGCGATATCTATGAACTCGTTATCTCCGATTGCCTGTGACATTTGAGTACATCTCCTGCTGGAGGGTTACGTAGGTAATTTGCTGCTCTGTCGAACACTTCTGGATCGTCTCTGGCAAACATCCCTAAGCCGTACCTGTTGCACGGCTTGCACAAAAGTCCCCTGACCTCACCGGTCTTATGATTGTGGTCTACAGCTAGTCTTCTAGCTGCTCCAGTGGCTTTTCGGCAAATGGCACAACGACCACCTTGAGCCTCGTAAAGCAGCTTGTACTCTTCTTCCGAAATCCCATAAATCCGCTCAACATACTGCCCATGGGCAGATTCCTTGCGCCTCTTAGTCTCAGTACGCCAACATGTAGCACAACGAGGGCCAGGATGTCCTAGAGCCCTCGTTGTGCTTTTGCAGTCTTTGCACGTCGCCTTGGCCGGCTTCGCAATGACCTTGCCACCTGGGGGCACCGAACTCCTAGATATAGGACTTGATGAGCTTCTTGACGAGGTTGTCTACATCACTCTGATGGTAGAAGGTGCGGTCTGCATATCCACGATGGCGTGTGGCAATGTGTGGCCTGTCGAGATGGCAGCGGTCGCCGACACACATGGGCAAGGTAGCCCTGTACGCACGCTTGAAGCCACCCTTGCGGTAGGCCAGAATCTTGATTGTCTTCTCTCTGACGTTTGTGCTCACCCTAAGGGTCAACCCGTAAATCTTCAGGGTTGCTGCCACTATCTCACCCCTACTGTAGCTCTGCCAGCCAACATACAGACTTGGCCCTGCACTTGTCCATCTCCGAAGAGCCCTCGTCACAACAGTGCCTCGGTGGAATATTGGCTCTCACATGCTCCAGGACCGTGGCCCACTTGTCATAGATAGCCTTGAGCATCTCTTCGTCGCGGCGAACCCTGAACTCCCTCATCTGCCAGGGATAGCCCATCTCCACGACGAACAACACGCCCTCTTCGTAGCCCAGGCCATCCATGGTGACCTGTAGCTGACACTCCCAGTACAGCAGTATCTCCTTAGTCTGACCGAACGCCCGAGAATTTTGTGTCTTCATCTCGACAGGAATTCTGGCCCCGTTGGTCCTAGTCAGCACCCAGTCAAGCCGGCCCCGGCAGCGCCGCTCTTCGTTCCTGAACCGAACTTCTACGTCTTCTTCGCTAGCAATCTTGCCGGCCATCTGAAGTTGGGTCTGAACAATCGAGTGCGCAGCCGTCCCCATCGTCATGGACATAATGGAGGACATCGTGAACTTTTCCTTGGGCAGCACAGGCCAATAATCAGGGTGGATCTCGTAATACAAGCGCCTCGGATCCATCAAACAATGAGCGCTCGGGTAGAACCACCTAATCTCACCAAGAGGAGGTTGTTTGTGTTCTGCGGTGTCAACCTTGATGTTATAAGACTCTGGCCACTTGTCAGAGAACAAAGCGCGCTCAAGATGAGGGATGACTAGCTCTTCATCAGCCAGTCTTCTGAAAAGCTGTCCCTTAATTACAGTCACTACGCTGACCACTCCATCTCACCATTGTCGTGATGGCCGAAGTGACCAAGCCTGCGACAGCACGGATAGACTTGATGAACGTTGGCTTTGACACCGCATCTCTTGGGACCATTCAGAATCCTGATGGCGTCCACAAGCTCAGCGTAGTCATCAAGAGAGACAGTAACCCATTCCTTAGGAGCAGATCTATGCTCAATGTATGAGTGGTTGCCATCAAACCTAACAGGTATGGCAACCCTGTAGCCAAGGATAGCCGCCTTGTCCCACCACTGAGCAAGTGTCTTCTGAGCCAAGGAGTAGGTGGACCTCTCAGTGTGCTTGCAATCGACCATGAGTTTGTAGGGGTCTTCAGACCGACTCCGACCATCGCTCACGTCGTGCCACTGGTTACCCGAGCCTGGAGTCGAGCGAAGGTTCAGCAGGTCTTGAACATCGTGCTCGAACTTCTCCCAAGCTGGATTGCCCTTGGTCACTTCGCCACCTTGTGCTGGCATGGACACAAGCCAGTCAATTGAATACTCTCGTTATGAGGACCCAGAGCCATGCTTGGCTTATTTGGGTCTTGAGCGACCTTGCTGGGGCACTCCTCGTGCCTCTCGCTCCTGCACGGCTTACAGATCACCGGCTAACTCCTCGGCTTCCTTCAGCTTGCGAGACAGGTACCCGTTGTCCTCCTGCTCGGCGTACTCCTCGTCGAACGTGATGCTCGACCCGACGATGGCCTCACCCTTGGCCATCTTGACCCTGACCTGCTGCTCAAGCTCGTCCACGAAGGGCGGCATCCGCACGGCGTAGTCGAGCAGATTGGGCTCTCCCTGGATCTTGCCGCCATCCGGCAGGCTGGCGTGGTAATACCAGCCACCACGCTTCTCGACGACCTCGGCCAGCCGGGACATCCGGACCACCTCGTCCACCCGGTCCACACCGAACGCGCCCGACTGGCTGCGCTCACTGTAAAAGCGGTACTTGGTGGCCTTGAATGGTGTGCCAACGCCAGACTTGACCGTCTTCACGATCACGTCGTAACCGACCTGGATCTCCTCGCCGTTCGAGCGCTTCTCGATGTACTTGTCCGGACCACGCTTGAACTGGACCCGCAGCGAGCAGGCGTGCTTCCAGGCCACGCCGCCAGGGGTCATCAGTCGACGAAAACCCTCCATGTCCTGACGAATCTGATTGATGCCGATGGTAAGGATGCGGTACTTGCCACCGAGGGTGGACACGTTGCGAGCAAACTCTCCCACGCCGATCGAGTTGCCACCGAAGCTGGCGATCTCGGCCGACTTGTCAACGGTCCGCTTAGTGGGGGCACCGCCGATCGAATCGAGCACGCAAATGCTAACCTCACCTGAAGTGGCGAACTGCTTGAACATATCAGTGGCCTGCTCGATGTGATCCGCGTTGAGCACCAACAGTCGATCCATGTCGTCGATGAAGTTGGCTGCCCAAGGCTTAGTGAGCTTCTGCTCCAAGTCGAAATACACCCCGAATCGATCGGGGAACATGTTCAGGGCATTGTTGACCGCATGAAGTGCCAGTGTGCTCTTGCCTGATCCTGGCTCGCCCGCAAACTCGACAACCCGGTTGCTGGGTAGTCCACCAATGTCGGTGATGTAGTCAAGACACAAGCTGCCTGAGGGGATGATGTCAAACTGGCGAATGTCCGAGGCCAGGGAGATGGCGTGATCCCCGTACTTCTTCTTGATGTCCTTCATGATGTCGGTGGCAGACCTAGACAAGGCCATCTGTCTTCTCCTCGGTGTGTGCATGTGCAAACGCAATGGCCATATCAGCAAGAACAACAGCATGAGCGAAAACCATCCCCCAGTTAGATTCTCTGAGAGGGTCCACCCCCAACTTCTCCATGGCTTCAGCCCGATCAGCCAAGGCAAACATGAGTGCAGATATCCTGGGAGCCTCAGCAAAACGAATGTTTCCAGCATCTCTCAGTCTGATGCTGACCAAACGGTGATCGCCCATTACTGCTCCTTTCCATCGAGAAGCCAGTCAAGGCGAATCACATCAACCAGCGAAAGACTGTTCTTGTCTGTCTTCTCCACCTTGGCGATGACTGGTGCCTCCACGTCGAAGAACTGTCCCCACAATTCGAAGGCGTCGAAGAAGCAGACTACGTTGAACTCACTACCTCGCCATGAGATGTCGAGGAACGCCATCGACCTTCCGAGGTTACGACCTGGCTTGGTTGATTTGTGCACCTTGACGCGATCGATCTTCCCGCCAATATAGAGGTCCATTCCCCTCTCAAACATCTGCACATCACCCATACTCTTCACGCAGACATCAGCAATCATGTCCGCATACCTGTCATCAGGGTCATTAGTGATGTACGTCTTCACCAAGGAGAACTCAAGCGCAGCGACAGACAACATAGTGCTATAGTCGTGCTTGACAATAACGTCTTTCCTCGCGAGGGTCTTATCCTTCCTGACCCTCAGATCGAAAAACTCTCGGAGCAAATTGTTGCGGGCAGCCAACCCCGTGCGCTGGATGTCCTCTACGATCATGTCGTCAAAGGCCCCGATGCTGATGAGATTCACAACATGACCTTTGTTGACCTTGCTGCCAGGGACACGCTGAAAGAAGTCTTCCAGCGAGGCGAACTCTCCATCAGCAGCACGGTGCAGGAGGATGGTGTCCACCACCACGTCCCCCACCTTGTCAATAGAGTCGAGCCCGAACAACAACGAGCCGTCGACCGGGGCAAACTTCTTGAGGCTCTTGTTGATATTCGGAGGCAAGATGCTAATGCCTCGGACACGGGCCTCCCGGAGGTACTCGGGCACCCTCCCCTTGTCGGTAATCATCAACGAGGCTGCGTCCTCGAAGTAGTGGTTGGCCTTCTGATACGCCGACCACCACGAAAGCAGACCGTACCCGAGGGCATGGGCCAAGTTAAAGGCGTAGGTGCCGGCCGGCTCGATTTCCTCCCAGATCATGTGGGCGGCTTCTGCTGCCGGGTAGTAAATCGATCGCTCGACGAACTCCTCATTGGCCAGACACCGAGAGAGGAAAACGCTCTTCTCTGCACGCATCTGGTCCATCTTCTTCTTGCCCAGGATCTTGCGGAACTTGTCCGACTCGGTGAACGAATAGCCCGCACACACCTGCACAGCCTTGAGCACCTGATCCTGATAGACGAACACCCCGTAGGTGTCCTTGCAGATCTCGTCTACCATGGGGTGTGGGGTCTTGGATCTCTCCCGGCCAGCACGGCGCCTCAGAAAGCGCTCCACGCCACCGGACTTGATAACCCCAGGCCGGTTCAGGGAGGTCAGATGCGACACATCCCGCTCGCTCGCCGGCAGCATCCGCTTGGCCACTCCAGTCATGCCCGGAGTCTCCAGGGTGAAGATGCCCAGGGTCTCACCCGAGGCGATCAACGCTGCGGTCACCGCGTCCGACAAATCCTCCAGACTCATATCATAAAACCGACGAGGGTCATGGACGCCGTGAACGAACTTGTCAGTCGTCATGATGGTGTCCAAGTGCCTGATCCCCAGGATGTCGAATTTGATGAAGCCAAGCTCCTCGACCGCGTACATGTCGAACTGGGTGACCATCTCGCCGGTCTTCTTGCTAACCCGAAGAGGTAGTTCCTCGAACAGGTCAACAGGGGAGATCAGAATGCCAGAGGCGTGAACACTGTGCTGCCTCTTAATTCCCACAAGCTCCTGCATATGCTTGAAGAAGGCTGGATACTTCTCCACCCACGGAAGTAGCTCTGTGGCCTTCTCTGCCATGACATCCTGCCAGGTGAGTTCAATAACCTCACCGGTCTCCGGATCAAGCTCGTCATCCTTCAGGGCCTTCTCGACCTGCTCCATCAGCCTGGAGATCTTGTCGCAGTCCGGGTAGGGAATCCCCATCGCGCGGCCAAGGTCCCGCACCGCCTGCTTGAACCCGATCTTGCTGAACGTGCAGATGGAAGCCACGCACCCATGGCCATACTTCCACTGGAGATAGCTCTTCACCTCAGGGCGCTTGCTCTGCGGGAAGTCCAGATCGATGTCTGGGAAAGATTTCCTACCTGGGTCGATATACCGCTCAAACGGGATACCATAAAGCATCGGGTCGGCCTCGGTGATGTCCATACAGTAGTTCTCGATCGAACCACCACCAGATCCACGAGTCGGCCCGACCAGCCACGGCTCTTTATCCGTGAATGGCGAAGGCACCCCATTCGCACCAAGAACGGTAGCTGGGATAGGACCACCTTTGGCGAACTTGGTGTAGTCCGCCACGATAGCAGTGTAGCCAGCGAAACCCTTACTGACTATCTGATCGTCCTCGTAATCTTTCCGCTTTCTGGTGTCAGGAGTGTCCTTCCCGGTCTGCACGTACTTGCGCTCATAGCCATCAGCCGACTGCACCCGGAACAACTCCACGTCACCCTGCTCGCTACCGGTCAGCAGCGGGATGTGCACACGGTTATCGAAGATTCCCGTCGTCACGTCATCGCACGATTCGGCGATGAGTTTGGTGTTGAGAATAGCCTCAACCGTGATCTCTTGTGAAATGCCGTGGTTGAGCATGTACTTGACGACATCCACAGAGTCCATCATATGACCAACAGCAAGTTCCTTCTGCTCTGACTGGTCCTGATTGGTGGACATCTGCCAGATCAGTTGGTGATTCCTGGCTTCTTCCTTCCTGTCGTAGTGGGCATCGTTCACCACGATCAGGCGTATTCCATACTGGGTGGCGATCTCCACCTTCATCTGGTTCATCTTCATCATGTCAGCGTTAAGGCCCAGAGCCTTTTCGCTCAACGGATTGCCCCATGGGTCTGGCGGTATCTGCCAGGTGTGAAGCTCCATGAAAAAGTTGTCACCAAAGGTGTCCAGATATAGCTGGATGAGGCGCTCGATCTCCTCGTTGTTGTCCTCCTTGATGGCCTTAGCCATCCAAGACATGAGACATCCATCTGTCGCAATCACATCTTGGCTGAATCTCCGGAAGTCGTTCCAGTCGCACACAGGCTTCTGGTAGAAGTTCTTATAGCCGGTCGTGCTTAGCTTCCATATGTTCTTGAGCCCGACCTGGGTCTTAGCCAGGAGTGTTATATGCCCCGTAGACCTGTCCTTATTTCTCTCCCGCTCAACAACATCGTGGACTAGATAGCCCTCCATACCGAAGATGGCCTTGATACCTTGCTTCTTGCACTCCTTCTCGAACTCCACATGTCCGCCACAGTCCCCATGGTCGTTAATGGCCAGGGCAGTCTGGTCAAGCTCTACTGCCCTGGCCACCATCGTCGGAACGGTCTGGCGACCGTCCAGGAAGCTGTACTCCGAGTGGACGTGAAGTCCGACGAATGGATCTGTGGTCACCCGGATCGCACCCGTCTCTCGTCAGTTCAGTTATTCGGTGCTGCTGCCCTTACCTTGCAAGCGCCTCATGAGAGCAGCGCGACTATCAGAAACGGGCTCCACTTCCTCATCCTTGGCGACAGCGGAGGCTGCTACCTCACCCTCGCCAGCGGCGGGACCGAGCTTGAAGAAGTAGTTGTACCGGTCCTCGGCCGAGTTGCGGATCACCCATTCCTCGGGAAGCTCGAACGGATACTTAGAGAGGTACTCCTCCAGCAGTGGAGCCGGATCTGGCTGCTCATCGGGACCTTCGTGGTTCCAGTCCCACTTAGTCTCCAGCTTGTTGCCGTGCCGACTGATCTCGAACACCCGGTCGGAGATCGACTTCCGGCGAGTGGCGTAGTCGAAGAGCCCCTGCTGTCCCGAGAGGGTTCCAACCATCATCTGAATGTTCGGAATGTTGGCCTTCTTGCCGGGTTCACCAAGCCCACTCAGCAGGGCTCGGTACTCCTTCTCCTCAACCGTGGCCTCGCCTTTCTTCTCGCTGTCCGTCAACTCGGGGATCTGGAACTCGACGAGCTTTGGCTTCCAGCCAGCGAAGATCTTTCGAGGACCCTCCAGCACGGCTTCCATCTCGACCGCGAGCGCGACCGCCACGTCGGTCTGGGTCAGGCCGTTACGTCGCTTCTGCTTGGCGTCTCCGTCGAACTCCTTGAAGAGCACGTCACAGACGTGGCAGTAGTCGGCCGAGATCGGATAGGCGCGACGACAAACACCGAAGAAGAACTTGTTCTCAGGGAGGGGAACTCCACGATGCATCTGGGTAGGAACAATGATGTCGTCGCCCAAGATGCGAAGGCTGATAGCGTTCTCAGCGGCCGGCTTATTGCCATCCCAACGGAACTCGGGGGTGAACTTGCGCAGTCCAAAAGACTGCCTCTGCGAAGCAAGCTCTTCGGCTCTCTTGTGGACTCCAGCGAGTCCCTTCATACCACCTACAACCACGACATTCTCTCTCTGTCTTGGACCGGAGTCCGTTGTTGTCGGATTTGACTTAGCAAGTGCTTTTGCAGATCAATCATTGCGCAGAGCGCGTGCAATCTGTTGGGCTCAACGCCCCTCTGGAAAACCACGAAGGTGTAGCCACCAGTAGCAAGAAGGCCCCATGGCTGAGACGAGCCACAAGGCCAGTGTCGGCCACCCTCGATAACAGCGACCCGTATCTTACCACGATATCCAACCACCGAGGCAACCTGCCAGCAAAAGTCTATCCAAGCGTCAGTGTCTTCCCCAGGAGGGGAACCAGGGTTGGTCAGACAGGCCCAATGCTGTCCGTGTTCCGACTCATTTCCGCGAAGAAGCCCGTCATTGAGAAGGCCAGAGCGAGCTAACTCCTCACGTTCCATGTTACCAAGGTAAATGGCATTCTCACCAACAGAGTCATAGACACTCTTTTCCTCCTCATCAAGAAGGACGCTGGCGATATCAGCCACAAACCTGAACAGTTCTTCATCACCGTTGAGATCGGGGTGAAGCCTCTTCATTAGTCTTCGGTAGGCAGCCTTAATATCCTCCCTGGTCGCACCCGGAGACAGCCCCAGGGCCTTGTAGTAGCCGTTGGCATCATTCCTGTTAACGCGCCTTACAAGCGCATTCTCTGATGTCAGCCAGCCGCGACCCATGTGAAGCTCGAACTCACTGGCGACGATCCCAGACTCTGCCCGTCTCAGGGTTTGCAAGAAACTCATCCACCTCGGCAGACACCGGAGAGGACTCGAAAGCTGCCTGCGTCTTCAGGGCGTTCAGAGTCTCCGGATCGTTGTCTTCTTCCCTGACCTCTGTGCGGGCAGGTTCAGTTCCGTACTTGCGAATCGGCATCGCTGTTCGACCCTCCTACTGGGTTAGAGTTCTCAACACCTTTTATGGTCACTTGGCCATATCCAATGCCAGGCCCAACTCCAGGACGAACTGGTCTTCCACTGACCCTCTGACGATTCGGATGGTGCGTGCCGTCATCATCTCTGCGGTCGTAGACGTTGGGCCAATTCTTGACCAGCCAGGTTTGGGAAGTCTTTCGGAACGAGGCCGTGCGACGATCCACAACGTCCTTCTGCTCCCTGGTCAACTCACTGAACATCTTACCATCAGAGATAGCCACAATGTACTCCAGCGCGACGCTAGAAACCTCCCCAGAGGGAAGCTCAAGAATCTGAAGCGAGTGACTGTCGAGGCCGATGGAATAGCCATCGAACTCAACGTCTCCCACCACCAGAACAACAATCCTTCGACGGTTGCTCGCCCTCGTGGCGATGTGCCTCCTCCTGATCGTGTCTCCCGGAAGAGCTAGCTCGATGCCTTCTCCAACACCATGAAGAGAATCCTCCATCATCACTAATCATCTTCCCCGCTGTGCTTGTATAGACTGATCTTCTCCATGACTCTGGCGTACTTACCAGGCTTGTACACGCCGCCACTAAAGAACAACTCAGCCATGTCCTCGATATCTTTGATCGTGTACTTCCGCCGAGAGTACGGCTCAACCATCCCAGCAGAAGACAACGACCGAGCAATGCGAAGAGGGACTCCATCAGGTCTGACGAAAGTCCCCTCTTCGATCATCTTGCCTTCCTTCCAACGGAGCCAGTACACCGACTTCTCAAGGATCTTACTGACCTCGGAGATCGAGTACATTGGCTCAACTGTCATCCTTCACCGCCATCCACAAAGATCTTGTAGAAGGACGGCGTACGCCACGGTCCTGGGGTCAGGTGCTCGGCCACCACATCCAGGTCGATAAGGCCGGCGTCCACCAACTCGCCAAAACGACCCTCGTCGAAAACCTGCTCGTCCCAGGCATCCACGGCAGCGTGATGCATCGTCAGGTAGACCTGGGTAGCGATCTCGGGCGGCAGCGCGCCACGGAGAGAATCGGTGTTCAAATCTGGATTGGCTCGATTTCCACCACGACGCTCGAAGATATAGTGCGGTCCAGGACCCTCAGCTTCAACCTTGCCCGGCACCTGAGCCGGAGGGCGACCAGGAACCTTCAGCCCTACCTCGTCCAGGTGAGCGAAGATCAAAGCCCGGTAGCGAGTCTCCAGGGCCTCGATCTGTGACTTAAGCCTGTCCAAGTGGAAATACTCGTTGGACAGTTTCTCAATGTCACTCCGACTGAGGGGAACCGAATCCAAGCTGACCTCGGCGTCAAAGACATCGGCCAGACCACAGGCTAGATCCTGAATCTGAACCATGGTCTTTAGCGGGTCAAGCTTGAAAGCCCGCTTGGCCTCTTCGACCCTTGCCTTGCGAGTCGAAGAGCTAGTGCGGGCTTCTGCAATTTGATTGCGAGCGTCCAGTCGGTCCTGAAGGTCAGCGAGCGACACCTGGGTCGACTTACCCTTACGAATTGGGACCAGATCAGTCATTTGCTATCACGCCTCCATCGGCAATCCGTTCTAGATGAGCCTACCGGTGGAGGCCAGGATGGTCAACTATCCTGACCCCCACTGTGAGACTTTCTCACTTCGACGCGCAGTCCGGACCCATCCCCCGAGCGCGGCTCTCCTTGTCGGTGAGCGACCGGCCGCACATCCAGCAAGCGTCCATCTTCGTGGAGAAGAGCATCTGGCTCTCGGCCAAGCCAGCCGTCACGATGCGGTGCAAGATGGCGATACCAGCCTTGCCGTACTGCATGTAGAGCGCGTCGCTGGCCCGGACCTGAACGTTCTTGAAACCGCTCTTGCTGGTGCTGACCCGGTAGAACTTGATCAGGTCGTCGCCCTCGTCGATGGCGTAGTTACCGTCCAAGATCTCGGCGAAGTTCAGCCGAGCGCGAGCGGGGGTAGCAGGAGGAGTCTGAGCCGGTGCAGAAACAACGGGTGGGGCCTTGATGGTGGCCAGGCACCGGTCAATCGCAGCACTCGCTTGCCGGCTGGTCATGGCATCGATCTCGGTGTCCAGGTCCAGCGCGACGTGGCCCGGAAGACGCCCCACCTTAACAACCAGGTCACGCAGGTACGACTTCTGCGGGTCGGTAGCCATCTTGACTGGGGTGGCCGGACGGGTCTGATAATGGCGCTCGCCGCCGTAACCAACGGTGTAGCACTCACTACTACCAGCGTCACGGTAAGACGGGGTGCCATTCACGGTGGTGGTGCGAAAGCCACGAGCAGCCTCGCGAGCAACACCAGCAGCGATCTGACGGTCAACGTCCTCGGAGTACCGGCTCCACGGCAGAGCTTTCGGTCCGGTACTGGTCTTCGTGGTGGTGGTCATGGCTACCTCCCGTATCGGGTCGTCCTGGTGATGAGTAGACAGTAGCATTTGGAAAAGCAGAGTGTCAAGCACCCTCGCTGACCACGTAGACAGTCTGACCCTCATCGCCGGAGATCTGATGGCCGTCAGTGAACCAAATGCTCATACGCCGCTCGATCTCGTCTTCTCTGGGAGCGCGGAACCTGTAGTCGCGCACCGTTCGGTCTTCACCATCGATGGCCAGAACCCAACCTCGCTTGACCTCAACAGCAGCCATCGGCTTGCCTCTAAACATCGGAACCTCCCTGTATCATCTAGAAAAGCAGAACGTCAAGTGTTCGGTGTTCGGCAATGACCGAACACCGAACACCCCACTAACTCTTCTCTCGCTGTTTGGGCGGACGGATCACAATGGGCTGGTGGCCTGGGAGAGTGCAACGCCGCGCCTGGCGAATCGTCTTCCGGTCAACTCCGGTTGGCTCCCACGCTCGGCAAGCGGTATTCCACCTGATGCGCTGTCGACATGTAGCGCACCAGGCCCGCACATCAGAAACTCGCATAAGGGTCAGCAATCTGATGGGTAGTGACCAGGACCGGCGCACAGAGCCTTCGACAGCCCGTGCTCGCACTCTCCAGCAGCCGCGACAACGGCTGCGAACTCGGCCTCATTGCGCTCGAACCGCTCAGCGTCGCGCTTAACCTCGTGGCAGAACTTCACGACAACGACCGAGGCGTGGCGCTCCTTGCAGGAGCCACAACGAATGCCGTGAGCACCGGCTGCAAGGTCCAGGGCGTCGGACTCGAAGGTCTCTGCAACAATCTCGTTAGCGCCACAGTCGAAGGGGCAGGTCTGGTACTTGCCGAACATGCGGTGCCACTGGTCGTGTGCGGTAGAGAGCGTGGCCTGAGTCATCTTGAACCTCCCGTATCGGGGCTTCCTCGGTGTTGAACCTACTTTAGCAGAAAGATCTGCAAAAGCACAACACCTAATCTCGCTCGTAGTCCCGCAACCTCTGAAGGTCAGCCAACCTGATGTTCAGATCAGAAATGTCCCGCTCCCTCTGTGCGATGACCGTGGCCTGAAGCTTGTTGGCCTTGCGCAGGGCAGCAAGCTCGGCTCTCTCCTCAGCGTGCAGGGCCTCAGGCATCCCACGATCACGCCTCACGATCAACCTCACCATCGAGCCAGCCACGAGAGCCATAAACTCGGCTAGTTCGTCGGCATCGACTCCAGCAAGCTGGTCAAGCTCATGCTCGCTGATGGTGTGGGCCAGGTCAGCCTGCCATCGCTCCTCGGCGAACGGGTTGTCATCCATCTAACCTCTCCTGTTTCTTCCAGACGCGCTTCTCGCGCTGACGGTGAATCTTGGTTGGCGTCTCGCCATCCTTCTCGTGGCAAATGCAGCAGCCGTATCGGCAAACGTGGCGCTTAGCCGAACGAGTCGACCAGCCCAGCATACCCTTCATGGCTACTACTCCCCAGAAAGACTAACCCTCTTCGCCGGCTTGGCCTGCTCGGCAACCCGGCGAACACGAACGAACTCATGAAAAGCCGCCAGGACATGCTGATCCAACCCAGGGTTGCTAATGAAGAGTCCCCCAGGCACCCAAGGATGCCCCTCATCCATCGACGCCTTGAAGGTGGCCAGAGCCGCCTCGGCCTCTTCCAACGCGGTCATGTCTCGCTCCTCGTGATGAGCCGACCACGAAGGTCGGGTAGGACGAAACTGTCTCCGTCCTGCTGACTAACAATCTCACTTTTGCTCAAGATCTCGAAAAGCTTCGGGTAGTCACTGCGCTTGACGACCTGCCCCTCCATGAGGATCTCACTGGACCTTGGCTCAAACCTCTGAACTATTTCCCCGGTCACAACGTCGATACAGGCTGGAACAGGAACCAAGTACCCAGATTCAGGATCGGTGAAGTAGCGCATCATGCCGCCTTTGACTCTGCGATGACGTTCCTACGCTTACTTGAACGATCCCTGTTCCTCTTGGTTCGTCGATCGCCGTGCTTGCCCGCAGCGCCACTACGACGCAACTCGATCGCGGCGCGCACCCGGTCAGGGAGGGCGACAGTCTTCGTCATGGCTTCCTCCCATTCACCCTTGATTCTCCCGTATCGGAGCTTCCCTGTGTTGGCTCTACAATAGCAGAAGGGGCGAGAGGTGGTCAACACCCTCGCCCCTTCATCATCCGTGCCAACGGAAGATGTTCGGCTACTGACTCTTGGCCGGCAGGTTGGACAGTTCGTCCACCAGTTTGACCGCGAGACGATTGGCCAGAGCCTTGATCTCGGTGTTGACGCGCTTGCCGTCCTTGATCTGGCTCAGCAAGGCGATCAACTGCTCCGCGCCGTACACATCCTCGAACTCGGCCGTGATGAACTTGACCGCCTCGCCAATCGCGTCGGTCTGAATCGGACTTGCAGCCTTGATGATGGTGAAGGTGGACTCGTCCACGCCTACTAGAGAGACGTACTGAGTCCCTGACCTCCATGGAGCACCTGGGAACCGCGAGATGGTGGTCTCGGTCTTGACACCATCAGCGTTAGTCTCCTCGAACACCACGAGGGACTTCTCGCCCTCGTCGTAGTGGCGGATCAACTTGGCCTGGGCGACCACATCGTCCTGAGACTTGACCGCAGCTTTTCCGAAGCGAAGCTGTACCGATGCTCCTGGCGTCAGAGACTTAATTCTGACATTCTTGACAGGAGAGAAACTCATAAGCATGATCTCCATTCGATCTGTCCTGCGCTGAGGACTCGATTATACATACGACTTTTCTGCCGTCAACACTATCACGATTGTGGGGCGAGTGGGACTTGAACCCACGACCAACACCTTATAAGAGTGCCGCTCTGACCCGCTGAGCTATCACCCCAACCCGCCCTAATCAAGATCAAAGGGTTTGTGATTTGGGTCGAGGTGTATCTCTCTGACACCGGCCCCAAGGAGCGCCCTGACCACAGTACACATCTCGACACCCCTCTGTTCTTCTTCGGTCCTCTCCCGACATATGGCCTGCTCGATCGTATCTCACCTTCTACCAGGAAGATGTGTCATCCATGCTCCTCGTCCCTGATGTAGTCCTCAACAAACTTAGCAGAGAGACGCCACTCCCCGTCTATCTTAACGGCGTCAAACTTCTCTCTCCTGCTGAGCACCCAGGTTCGAGACACACCTATCCTTCTAGCAGCTTCAGCCGAAGAAATCCTATCGATCGGCTCAGTGACATCAGAACGCCACATCCGACCCTTGGTCCTCGCGTCTAGCTTCCTTCCAGGCGTGAGCTTCCCCTTGCCCATGGCCTCCACGGACTCTCGGGACACGAACCACTGCTCATTGCGCTTTTCGGCTCGAAGAGCACTGGACTGGAATCCCCCTGGCCTCGACCATATCCTCTGGTAGAGCGCAGTGTAACTGATCCCGATGAAGTTAGCAGCCTCAGCAAGCGTCAACCACTCACCAGGCGGAAGCTCGCCTTCGCTACTTGACTTGATGTCCCTGGCCTTGAGCGTGGACTTCTTGCCTCTGCCGTACGGTGTGAAGCACTCGTCGTGAAGCATGATGATGCCCATGGCGCCACGCATGTAGAAGAAGTCCAGCCTAAAGGTGATCGGGCGTCCGCAACCGAAGCAGGTCGACCGATGCTCCAGAATACTCTCCTGGACAGCATGGACCCACTCCTTCGAGCCCACCCAGGCGTCAATGAGGTGGACCTTTTCCACAGTCTCCTGGTCACTCATTCGGACCACTCCAAGACCGGAGCAGACGCCAGGATGTCCTTGATCTTCTGGAGAGACCTATCCAGTCTTCTGGTGATCTCCGATTCACCCTTGATGTGGACCTCGACCGTATTGTCGTCTCCCACCGAAAACGGCTCGATGATGACTACATGGTCACTCACCACAAAGGCTAGGTCGGAGAACCTGTTCAAGTGGATCTTCAAGAAGAAGCTGTAGATAGCCAAAGCTGTTTCCTCCGTATCGGATGTTCCTGCCCACAGCCTAGCAAGAGCTACAGCTACGTCAAGGACTCTAGCGACGATTTCTGCTGAAGTCCCTAGAAGACCTCACAGTCTCCTTGACGGTTCTCTCAGAGTCTCGCTCCCTGTCGGTCAGGCGAAGACCTCTCTCCGCATCACACACAGGGCAGAAGGCCACACCAGCGCGAAAAGCTCTCACGTTCGGTCCGATATGGTTGTGCGAGGTGCTCTTCTTTTTCCTGGCCTTGTTCTTGTCCGCGCCATTGGAGTTGCGTGGCGCGGACTCTTCGTCTTCAGACTTCAAGCTCTGTTTCCTTCCGGGAACGGTCTTTGGATCGGTGGTGGCTCTCTCACGAACAAGGAGCGCACCGGAGACCACGGAGAACTACGCAGAACGTCCATCTGTCTTTCCAGTTGGACTATCCGCTCTTGAAGAGCCTCGACATCCGCCATCGTCGGGTCTCTCCAGGTCTTCGGAAGTAACCCGTCTGGGACATCATCGCAACCCATGTGTCAAACCTTGCGCTGTGCGTGCGGCTTCTCCATGGGAGAACCGTTGTCGTTCTGGCACCTCTTGTTGACCCCAGCAGGACAAGCAGGGCAAGCGATACCAGCCCAAAGAGCCTTCCCGGCCTTCGGGTACACAGGTGCAGTCAAGTCGAGTCGAGCCTTCTTAGAAGTAGCGACAACCGGAACCGACCTCGACACCGGAGGCATCTTGGCCACGTGCGGTCTTGGAGCAGCCTTAACCAGCGTCGCCGGCTGTCCCTTGGCATAGGTGACATTCGGCGTGAGGTACAAGTACCTCGAACCAAGCAAGAGCTTGCGGTTAAGCGAGGTCGACTGGATGAAGATGTCGTAATCCGGGTTCTGCCCAGCCCGCAGCGTGACAGTCATGTCCGGCAGCCCGAGCAAAGCCCGAGCGTTCTTGCCGGTGTAGACCTTGCCGCTCTTCTTCTCGACAACCGCGATGTCCTTCTGAGCCTGCACCTGGACGGGCTTCAGGGTCAATTGGTAGAACCCGCGACCAACGATAAACTGGTGCCCCATGCTCGCGGTGAAGTTGTCAATCCGGTCGTCACCGTCGCGGAACGGAACACGGAAGATCACCGGGACCAGCAGGTACTCACTCGGGTCCAGAGGTGTTAAACCGGCAGCCTTGATCGTGGCCTTGTTAACCGCAGCCGACGACATGTCGAAAAGGTTGCTGGTGGACCGCATGCCAGTCGCACGAGCCTGCATGTAGGAGGTGTGTGCGTGGAGGATGTTCTCGTGAGCCTCTTCGAGACCCTTCTCCGAGGTCGCATCCCACATCTGGATGTTTCCGGCCGGAAAACCGAAGCGCTTAGCCTCAGCCACGCCACGAATGTTAGGAACCAGAGCAGCGACGGTCCAGTTATCATCCAGACCCTTGATCTTGTTAGAGAGGGTCTGCGGGTCCCTGACCAAGCTGTTGTTCTCCTCGCCGTCCGTCACGACGAACATGAGGAATGAGTGGTCTCCGTAGATCTGAGAGACCGTACCGAGATCGTCAACACTCTTAATCACCGCGTCGATCAGAGCGGTGTTGCCGTAAGGGT
>Ga0105252_10000736_pt1 | contig 18137 bp, 23 predicted proteins | sample EasRivMeERMZT100_FD_89675 | JGI IMG/M metagenome (GOLD analysis project Ga0105252, IMG submission 89675) | Soil microbial communities from meander-bound floodplain in the East River, Colorado, USA - East River MetaG ERMZT100 | ecosystem: Environmental > Terrestrial > Soil > Floodplain | place... | reverse complement strand
TATTTAGAAACTTTGTTATCTTGTATGATTTGGCAGCCAATGACATCAGCTACTATTGCTTATGAATATAAGAAAATCTTAACTAAATATTGTTTAGAAACAGATGAGAAGAACATTGACTTCGTTAATTGGCAGGCTCACGACTTCTCTATGCGAGGTATGTCCTCTGTTGAATCGGCTACTATTAGTGGTATGGGCCATTTACTTAGCTTTACTGGAACGGATTGCATCCCTGCAATCTACGCACTCGAAGATAGCTATAATGCTGATGGGCTTATCGGCGCTAGTGTGCCTGCTACTGAGCATTCAGTTATGTGTATGGGTACTAAAGAAGACGAAATAACTACGTTTAAACGTCTTTTAGATTTATATCCTGAAGGCATATTATCTGTAGTATCTGATACATGGGATTTATGGCAAGTTGCTACAGTTTATTTACCTGCTATTAAAGAACAAATAATGGCTCGTAATGGTAAGCTTGTAATTCGTCCTGATAGTGGTAATCCTGTAGATATTTTATGTGGTGCTAATGAGCTTAAAGGCTTACTTGGATTAGATAAAAATGGTAAAGAAGTATATTCTAATGAAGCTAAAGGCCTCATAGAGCTACTTTGGGATACATTTGGAGGCACAACTAATGCTCAAGGATACAAAGTATTGGATCCACATATTGGAGCCATCTACGGCGATTCTATTACGTTAGGACGTGCTGTAGAAATCTGTGAACGACTTAAAGCTAAAGGTTTTGCATCTACTAATGTAGTGCTTGGTGTAGGTAGTTTTACATACAACTTTCAAACACGTGATGTATTTGGATTTGCTATGAAAGCTACATATGGTGAGATTATGCATAAAGAGCATGGTAGAACTTTAGGTGAGAAATTTAGAGTAGAAGCTCGTGAAATCTTTAAAGATCCTGTTACAGATGATGGAACTAAGAAGTCTAAAAAAGGTTTATTATGTGTAACACAAACTAACAATCCTCATGTTGATGAAGATGGTCAAATCTGGGTTAAAGAACAATGTTCTTATGCTGAAGAGCAATCAGGCTTACTTAAAACTGTTTTCTTTAACGGAAGTTTAGTTCGTGAAACGACTCTTGAACAGATTAGAGAAAAACTTAATTCCTATTCAAATGTTAACGCTTAATTTAGTAGATAAGAATACCTCAGACATTCCGTTTGAGGTATCTCATTTTCCAGATGGTCAACAACAAGTTAATCTTATTATTAAATCTTCATTAAAAGAAATAGGTATGATTACACCTGTTACTATTAAAGCAAGACTTAACAATTTTACTGACTTAGAGTTGATAATATGTGCAGTTAGGTCATTACGTAATTTAAGATTCAGACACATTAATTTATATGTACCATATTTCTTAGGAAGTAGGTCAGATAGACAGTTTGCAGAAGGATCTAATAACTATATTAAAGAAGTAATTGCTCCTATTATTAATAATCTTAAGCTTGATTCTGTTACAGTAATGGATCCGCATAGCGATGTACTTGAGGCTTGTTTGAATAACTTCCATAAGTTATCTAATGTAGATTTAGTTAAATTCTTTATGGAAGATATTAGATTTAGTCAAGAAATTGTTTTAGTATCACCAGATGCTGGTGCTAGTAAGAAGATTTTTAAGATTGCTGAAGAAATTGACTGTAAAGCAGACATTCTTATTTGTAGTAAGTATCGTGACGAACATGGTAAATTAAGTAAAACTATGGTACCAACATCTACTAATAATATAGATAAAGATTTTGTTATCATAGACGATATCTGTGATGGTGGTGCAACATTTATTAATATTGCAAAAGCTATTCGTGAAGATAAAAACTTTAATGATAGTAAAATATATCTTATTGTTACGCATGGTATATTTAGCAAAGGATTAGAAGAACTTAAGCAATACTTTGAAAATATTTATTGCACTAACTCCTACAAAGATTTTATTGGAGTTGAAGATGGTTTTGTTAAACAATTAAATGTATTTTAATGAATGAAAAAACTGAGAAGATTGCTCCACGTGCGGGGTCCGTAATTGTTAGAATTAATAGAAAATTCTATGAAACTCCAGATGTTGTCTTATTTAAGTCACATGACAATAAAGATGTATATCTGGCAGGTGTTAGGAAAGAAGGAAATAATTGGATATCTACCGTGAAATTCATAGAAGAAGATCGAATTGAAGATGTTCCTTACGACTTATTAGAAAAGTTCCAAAAGCTGAGACACAGAAAAGTAGTTATAGATGATGAGGAATATGATATTCCTGATAATATGTATGACGAATGTAAAGTACAGTTAGCGAAACTTTCTAAGTACAATGTAAGAGCTTTAAAAGAATTGAAAGAAACTTATAAAGCCTTTATTTTTAAAAAGTAATTAAACAATTAAACGTATGTCTAAGAAATTGTACTCACAATTAGCAATGGCTGTCGATTTGGTGTCTTTTGAATATCAAACATCTAATCCTGTTATCCTTGCAGAAAAAATGCATGAAGATTTAGGAATAGAGTATTCTATTCATCAAATATCTGATTATCTTGATGTAGATAGGTTTGAAGATTACGATAAGCAATCAAGAAAAATAGAATGCGGACTAAAAAACTTTTAAAAAATGGCAAATTTTATAATTAGGGTACTTGAATATAATCAAGAACACTATAATGCGGCTAAAAGAATAGTTCTCGAAGACGATAACAGAGATGGAGATAATTTATGGATAGTAAAACATTTAGGGCTACTACCATTAATGTTTAATGTATTAGTTGGTGTAGTGCTATGTGTTGCTTCAATCATTACATTTCCTTTTATGGTCTTAATGATGATAGTTAATGCTCCTTATTGCTTATATAAGTATATTATGTCTCAACCATATTTTATGCATAAGTATATAAAGGCATCTTTAGCTGAGTTTGAAACTAAACTTAATAAAAGATCTGCTTATGGTCTTATGAGTATTAATACTCGTAGTACTTTAATAAATACAGTCAATAATCCTAAAGCTTTTTTGAGAAGGTTCTTTAAAGAATATAATACTAATCATTATACTATTGTAGATGATTTAGATAAACATATTATTTGTGGGCCAAATAGACGAAGAAGTATAGAAGATATTTATCAAATAACTAGATATTATTTTCCTAAAGTAACTTTAGACCAAGTCATAAAGCTATTAATAGAATTAGTACATGAGAACTGTTTAGGATTATCTAAATGCAATGACATAAAGAAATATGTTTTTGTAAATAAATGTCCTTATACTGGTGTATATTTAGATAAAGAACTTGAGTTTATTGCTGGTGTTAATTTCAGGCAATTAATTAAATATTATGAGAGAACTTGATGTATGCCCAAAATGTTTTGGCTCCGCAAAAGTAATGGAGCCTAAAGAGACAAAAGGATTCGAGTATAAAAGTTGTAGCTTATGTAAAGGGAAGGGTGAAGTTCCTATGCAAATAGCTGAAGACTATATATTCTCAGTAACGGAAGAAAATTTTGAAGATGAAGAGTGAAAGAAAGAATTTAATTGCAGTTTATGGTACACTCCGTAGAGGGTGTGGAAATCACAGATATTTATTATCTGAAGCGGATTTCTTAGGTGAGTTTGATAGCGAACCTACGTTCTCTCTTTATTCCTTGGGAGGTTTCCCTGGATTAAAGAATAATGGCAATACATCTGTTAAGATGGAAGTATTTGCCGTAAATGATGATGAGGCAGAAGCTGTTGATCAATTGGAAGGTTATCAAGCAGGTCGTAAGCCTCATTTCTATGACAAACAAGACATTGAAACTCCATTTGGAACAGCTGGTGTATATATTTATGTCAGAGATACTGAAGGAAGAGGTTTCATTGAAACTGGGGATTGGCTTAACCAAGAAGTTAAAGTAGTGCGAGATGGGATGGTGGAATAATTTGACAGAAAATCAACAAGGTATTGCATTAGCGGTAGGAGTTGTTGTAACTATGGTAGGCGCTGTAATTTATCACAAATGCTGTGAAAAGGATGATTAATGGATGAAGGAGCTTTTATATTAGATTTTAATCTATTAAAAGAGCATAAATTATCTATTGAAGAATTTCTTGGATTGATATATATTAGTAGAGGTAAAATATATCCTACACAATTTATATCCCTTCAAGACAAGCAGTTTGTCAAAATAACAGAAGATAAAGAAATAATACTAAGAGAAAAAGGTAAATTGTTTATTGAATTAATTTCGATAGACGCCATACGCTCTAATGGTAAAAGAATTATTAAGAAGTCGTCTAGGCTTGTAAATGAAGAACTTGATGGCTTTATAGACGATTATAGACAATTATGGAAGGGTCGTAAGCCTGGAAGTATGGGCTCTGATTTAGGATGTAAAGAGAAGATGTCTCGTTGGATGAAAGAAAATCCGACCTTTTCTAAAAATGATATATTAAAAGCAGCTAAGTTATATTTAAACAATTTAGATAACAACGTTTATCTACAAAGAGCTGATTATTTTATTTTTAAAAAAGATAAATTTGGGGAATCTTCTCAATTGAGTGCTTTCATTGAAGAAATAGACGATAGAACTGTAACAGATTGGACTACAAACTTAAGTTAAAAACAATTAAAAACATGAATCTGATCTATGTTAGACTTACTGATATACCTACGACTAAGACTCGTAAGGGACTCATTAAGAAGATCTTAACTTCTAAGGGAGTTATAACTTATAGCGATGTTGAATGTACCCAAGTTCAATGTGCTAAAAAGGATGCTTTTAGAAGTGTCAGCGACTTACATATGATTGTAAAGTCACGTTTCAAATATACTTCATTGAATGCTTTAATGAAAATCATTAAGGAAGTTATAGATGAAGAGAAATGTGTTGCTCTTATATGGTGTACGCAAGTTAACAAAGTAGTCTTAAAGTACCAACCAAATACCCCTAAATCGTATGTTACGACATATAGTAAAAGTAATTACTATAAAACTAAGGGCGTAGACGGTATGTCTCTATTAGACTACGAAACTATTATTAACAAACTGTAAGGTATATACCTATTAATAAACAGTTAAAAACATCGTCAAACATACTACCTACAGTTAAATTTAAATTATTTAATTGGAGAAGACAAGTTTATTTGACAGGACGTATGAGAGAATTGAAAAGCGTAGACAGCGTATATTAGATGGAAAGGTGAATTGTATACCATGGGGATTACCTCGATTTGAGGAATCGTCTCCAGGTATAGAACAAGGTAAATATTATCTTATTTCAGCTAATCAGAAAGTTGGTAAAACCCAAATCACTGATTGGTTATTTCTATATAATACTGTTCAGCAGATAATCGATAAAGGTTTAAATATTAGATTAAAAATCTTTTACTTTACCCTTGAGATGTCTAAAGAAGAGAAAATGTTATCTTGCTTTGCAAATATATTATATGTCAAAGAAGGCATTAGAATCAATCCAACTGATTTGAAGTCCACTAAAGCAGATAAAGTTCTATCTCAAGAGAATTTGGATATTATTATGAAATATCGTCCATATTTTAAAAAGATAGAAGAAATTGTTGAATTCGTAGATGATATACGCCATGGGTTTGGAATGTATAATTTAGTAAGAGAATATGCTCTTGCTAACGGTAAAGTCCATAAAAGAAAGATAGAAATAGACGGCAAAATTACAGAAGTGGAGGACTATTATGAGCCTAATGACCCAGATGAGTATGTAATGATCTTAATTGATCATATAAGTCTTATATCGCCAGAAAAAAGAAATGGCTTACAGCTTACTTTACATGAGAGTATATCGTTATTATCTTCAGATTATCTAATTAAATTAAGAAATAGATTTAATTATATACCTGTTGTAATTCAACAGCAAAGTTCTGCTCAAGAAGGAATTGAGAATAAGAAGGCTAACAAACTAAAGCCAACAATGGATGGTCTTGGTGACAATAAATTAACTGGTAGAGACGCAAACGTAATGTTAGGATTATTTAGTCCGTTTAGACATGAGATGCCTGATTACTATGGATATGATATTACCCAATTCAAAGATCATATTCGCTTTTTAGAAATCATGGGTAGTCGAGATGGCGGCGCTGGGACAATATGTCCCCTGTATTTCGATGGTGCGACCAATTATTTTAAAGAGTTACCTAAACCTGACGAAAGAGAACAAATAAAAAAGGTGTATGATTTCTTAAAAACAGTAAAAAAATGAAAGAAATGTTAGAATGGGGAAGAACTTCCTATGATATCATATATAAAGACAAAGTTGTTTTAAGTAAAAGGTTAACTGCTTGTTATGCAGATTTTTGGAGTAGATTTAGTGGCGCATATGACACTGTAAGAATTTACGATATAGACTGCAGACCAACTGTGGAATATAAAAATTTCTTTTTACAATATGTTATTGATATGTATCAAATTGAAGGATCTTTTAATGATGAATATTTTGAGCTTAAAACTCAAGGAAATCGCGTTAAAGATATTTTAGTTATGTCTACAGTTAGACTCTTATGGGAAACTTTAGGAGGTAGCAGTAAATATGACACACCAAATCTTTTATTTAAAAAATTAAGAGATGATGAATGCCCTCATGAAGATAAACTTGCAAGGTTTTGCTATTTTTATAAAGCAATAGACCCAGATGGAAAGTATTTTTCAGAAGGACATTCATGGCCTCCATATAGAACAGTTATTAAAACAACTAATGATTATTTAAATCATAAGAATTTTGAAACTGTTAATGGATTTTTTACAAGAGTATAAATTTTAAAGGTAAGGAAATGAAGAAGGCAGATGTGAAGGATATTCAATCATTAGAAGAGTATTATACTAAGACAAGAAAAATAAGATTTGCAGAAGAATCTGTTATAGAGTCACTAGATGACATATATAGTAGACTTTGGATGACAAAACTTTATAATAGAGAAAATCAAGAAGCTACATATTTTATGAGAGGGGCAGAACATTGTCAAGCTTATAGAATGCGTAGTATTGACGACTTTATTAAATTGTCTAAGAAATATTTCCCAGAACTAACATTAAAAGATATTTTTAAGTATTTAAAAGAGAAACAAGATTCTCTTGATACTGAAAATCTCAGACAAGCATTATCGTATTGTCCGCATATTAGAAAGTACAACTTTAAAGGGTTGGTTAATTCTAAATACGTACCAAGCATTGAACTTTATGATCTTAGAGATCTTAATAGTAATATGCCGGCGATGAAAGTGTCTGATTTATTAACTTAATGAGTGGTCGGTATGGGTCGGAATGATGATGGATGATAGAATTACCGCTTAAAAAACAGGCACCAGTACAAGTTAACCCTAAAAAGTTAATCTTATTTAGCCAGCCTAAGACAGGCAAAACTGAAGCTCTAAGCAGATTAGAGAATAATCTTATTTTAGATCTTGAAGATGGAGCAGGATATGTATCGGGTTTAGTTATAAACGTATTAGAGGTTGCTCGAAAGAATGATGTTAAGCCAATTGGAGCTTTGAAATCTATTATAGAGAGCGTCAAGGAAGCAAACTCTAAAGCCAATGGCTTCGCTTATAAGTACATTACGATAGATACCATATCAGCTTTAGAAGATTTCTATGCACCAGATTTAGCTCTTGCCTTATATAAAGGTACAGCTATTGGTCGTAATTTTCAAGGTTCAAATATATTAGATCTACCTCAAGGAGCTGGGTGGGCGTACCTAAGAAACGCAATTCTTATGATTATAGCAGAATTAGAAGCTCTCTGTGAGACTTTAATTATATCAGGGCATACCAAAGATAAGCTAGTAGAGTTTAACGGCAAAGAAATGAATCAACGCGGTTTAGACCTAGCAGGTAAAACTCCAGGTATAATTTGCTCAAAATCAGATGCAATAGCATACTTGTACCGTAAGGACAATCAGACCATAGCTAACTTTCAGTCAGCTGAGTCGTTGATTGTGGGAGCAAGGTCAGAGCATTTGAAAAACAGAGAGATTGTATTGTTAGAATCAAATGAAGCAGGAGAATTTGTATCCCATTGGGATCAGATTTTCATATAATATAAACCCGTAGTTAGGGTTCTACGCATCAAAAACCCATTTTTATAACTTAAATGAGAGAGATGATGATTGATTTAAATGGAAGTGAGTTTAATAGCACGCCAGTTGCTATTTTTAACAATGGTGTTGCGGGAAGAGTTAACAACGTTGCTGTTAGTGTTGAAAAGATTAATAAGATTGATGTGATGGATAAAAATCCTGACTATCGTGTTATTTTTACAGACGATATTGGTAGCATTAATATGGGGATTTATTACCCAAATGAGACATCGACAGATTCTCAAAATAAAATCTTAGCCACAAAGTGTGCAGACTTAGTTAAAGCAGTTTCGCCAGAATTTAAATTTCCAGCTTTTAATTCTTATAAAGAATTAGTAGATGGTTGTATGAAAGTTTTGTCTGAAAATGCTAATGGTAAGTTAGTAAACGTAATAGCAACTTATGGTACAGTTGGACAGCCTAAGAAATTCTTAGGTATTTATAAAAACTTTAACTTTGTAGAAGCAGCAGGTTCTGTTCCTACTAGATTGAAAGTTTCTAGAAATCCAGCTAAACCAGAGTATGATGATTTGTTTGATAGAATCGTGGAAGATGCTCCAGCAGTTCAAGAAGGTACACCAGCTACTGCTAGTGTAAATCCTTGGATATAATATTAATAGGGCTTCGAAAGGAGCCCTTTAATTAATTAAACATGACAGTGATAAATTTAAACAAGACTTTTATAACTAAAGCAGCTCTATTAGAGCGTATTCAAGATTATGAAGTATACGCAATGTATATGGATATGTCTAAGCTTTCTATAAGAGGCAAAATGAATTCACCACTTAGAATAGACGAGAATCCATCTTTTGGGTTCTTTATAGGAACAAGTGATGAATTATGTTTTAATGATTTTGTACTTGGCTCAGGTGATTGTATTAAATTCGTTATGTTGAAATTTGGTTTGTCTTTTTTTGAAGCTTTAAGTAAAATTGCTTTAGATGCAGGTTTTAGTGATGAATTTATCGTTAAGAATACATTTACTACAAATTACTTAGCTAATCCAAATCCAGGTGCCACGAGAGAAGAGTTTATTAAAACTGTTAATTCTAGTTACATCGGTAAAACAAGTAGACCATGGCATATAAGAGATTATGCTTTTTGGAATCAATATGGTATTACTAAACCTTGTTTAGATAAGTACAATGTTAATCCTATTCAATACCTACATGTTGGTGTTCATAAAACTATTGTAAAAGCTGACTTCAATACTTATTGTTATAATGAGATGAAAGATGGCAAACATACATTTAAGATTTATCAACCTAATAATGAAAAGTACAAATGGATTAATAATCATAATGATTCAGTATGGCAAGGCTGGACTCAGATGCCTCTTAAGGGAGAAACTCTTATAATAACTAAATCTCTAAAAGATGTTATGTCTATAGTAAGTACTACAGGATTTCATGCAGTAAGCCTACAAGCTGAAAGCGTATATCCTAAAGAGCAAGTTATAGAAGAACTTAAAAGTAGATTTGACTATGTCTTTATCTTATATGATAATGATTATGATAAACCTACCAATTGGGGTAGAGAGTTTGGTAAGAAATTATCTACTATATTTGATCTTATCCAAATAGAGATTGACGAAAGTCTTAAGTCTAAAGATTATAGTGATTTAGTTAGAAATCATGGCGAAAAGTTTGCAAAAGAGTATCTAAAAACATTAACAGATTTACCTTTTTAAAATGGAACAAATATATTTATTAGGTGTATATGATCATTTGAGGCGCGAAGGCGATGCTCATATAGGTTATTTACACGGATCTAATTATGTAGGTACTTGTTGGACTGAACCTGAATATGATCTGTTCGCACTGTCAGCAGCATATCCAGCATTAAGACGAGAGGGTTCGACTTCTATTTTATTAGAAGTATTTGAGGTACCAGAAGAAGTTCTGAAATGTGCAGATTATTACGAAGGTTATAATCCACACAATCCTCATTTAAATACTTTTGTTAGAGTAGAAGTTGATACACCTTTTGGACCTTGTTTTATTTACGAGTATAACAAGATTATAATAGGTAAACCTAGAATTGTGTCAGGAGACTGGTTTAAACACAAAAAGGACATTAAAGAGAAATATCTTAACGAAGCGTCCCATTGGGGACAAGACTAATTATGAGAGTAGTAGCACAATCTAAAAAACAATTGCCAAATGTGGCAGCTCTCTTAGCGAGAGGAAGATTTGTTCCAATGATTAGAAGCAGACATCCTTCTCATGCAGGTCTTAGACGTGCCTTACCAAAATTACCTTTCAGAAGTGTAATACGTATGGGCTCTCTGACTGCATTAGACGATGCTGCAACGCTTAATGGAACAAGAGTTGAACTCAACTCTGCAGAGTCTATTAAAAATAGCTCTAGTAAGCTTAAAATGAAGCAATGCTTTACAGGAGCGAGTGTTAAAACCGCTGAATGGATTAGAGTCCAAACCTTGAAAGAGGTAAAAGATTGGGCTAAAGAATATCCTATTGTAGCAAAGTCTCATTTTGGTTCAAGAGGTAATGGTAATACTTTATTAAAGTCGGAAGCTGAAGTTGATAGCTGGGCGCGTAACAAAGATCTTACTAATTACATCTTTGAAAAATACTACAACTACAATAAAGAATATCGTTTACACGTAAGTGCAGATGGATGTTTTTATACTTGTAGAAAGATGTTAAAACAGGAGTTTAAAGACACTCCTAATTCTTGGCAAAGACATGACGACAACTGTGTGTGGATTCTTGAAGACAACCCATCATTTGATCGTCCAAATAATTGGTATGACATTGTTACTCATTGTGTTAAAGCATTGAAGAGCTGTGGTTTAGACTTTGGAGCATGTGACTTACGTGTTCAAAACAATACAGATAAGGATGGTACACGTCGTGCTACCCCTGATTTTATTGTAGTTGAAATTAATTCAGCTCCTTCATTTGGTCAAGTAACTTTGGCTAAGTATAAAGAAGTATTACCACAACTACTGATTAAAAAGTTCGAATCTACTAAAAAGTAAAAAATGAAAAAAATTATTGGGGTTTATGCTGATGTAGCAGGTGGTCGAGTAGGTCAAACTGCTCCTTATATGCAGTTTTTAAGTCAATTTGGACATGTTCGTATGATTACGCCATCTGATAATCTCAGAGAAGTTGTAAAGAATATTGACATGCTTGTTATTCCAGGTGGTGCCGATGTAGATGTTGAACGATATGCAGGTGTTCCAGGTATTATGGATAGCCGTGTAAATCAACATTTTGAGTATCTTGACAGATATTTATTACCATTAGTTGTTGAAGCAGGGAAGCCTATCGTAGGTATATGTAGAGGCTTACAGTCTTTAAATGTACACTTTGGAGGTACGCTAAATCAACATATTGTTGGGCATCATCAAGGTGAAAATCGTGTGAATACAAAACAAGAGATTCAGTTTGAGAATGGCAAATCTCATTTCGTAAATTCTATGCATCATCAATCTATTGATGTATTAGGTGAAGGTCTTGAGATTGTAGCTTATGGACAAATGTTCCAAGGCTGCTATGGAAACAAAACTCATATTCGTAATTGGTTTTATGATGATGAGAAAGGGAAGAAATGCTCTTATGAAGCATATATAGTAGTAGAGATGATTAAACACGTCGAACTACCTATTATTGCTTTTCAATGGCATCCTGAAGAATTCAATTGTAAGATTGCAGTAGAGGCTATTAACGATTTATTAAAAGTGTATGAAAAGAAAGCTAGTCGTATTAATTAACGAAGAAACTGCTAATGACTCATATTTAGGCCTTTTAAAGCTTAAATATGAAGTTGAAGTAGTTAAGCTTGGAGAAATACTTAAGAAGAAAGAGAAGGGTGAAGTATCGCCTCAAGTAGACTTAGTTTTGTTTACTGGAGGAGAAGATGTTGATCCTAACTTCTATAATGAAAGAGTTGGTAAGTATACATCTGCTAATCCAGCAAGAGATTCAAGAGAGTCTCAAATGTTTACATTGCTGGGTAATAAGATACCAAAACTTGGAATTTGTAGAGGAGCTCAATTTCTAACGGTAATGTCAGGCGGACGTCTTATTCAGCATGTAGAGAATCATGGGATTGGGGGAACTCATCCTATTACCTTTAACCATTTATATGGAAGTAAAAAGATGCCAATGACATCTACGCACCATCAAATGATGTATCCTTATGGATTAAAAGAAGGTAAAGAGTATATTCTATGTGCTCATTCGACTAATCATTTGAGTTCAAAGTACTGGAATGGTCAGGACAAGAATATTGAAATTAAAGAAGACTTTTTGGAACCAGAGATTGTATTCTATCCAAGAACAAATTCTTTAGGTATTCAAGGACATCCAGAATCTGGCATCATGAAGGAAGTTGATAAAATGTTTATATTGAACTATATAGACAATATTCTTAAGCTTTAGTTTTAAACCTTTAATTATAAAAACATGGAAAAAATTGTAGAGAACAGACATGGGGTTACTTTAGGTAGTGATCCAGAAATTTTTATATGCAATGCTGATGAGATCGTATCAGCAGAAGGTTTAACAGGGGGAACGAAACACGATCCGATCCCAATTAGTGACAAAGGACATATGATTCAAGAAGATGGAATCGCTCTCGAGTATAATATACCACCGTGTGCAACGGTAGAGGAGTTCATCGAACATCATGAATTTGTCCAAGATTATTTAAAGGTTTTAATCGAGGCTCATGGATTCAAATTCCACGAAGCAAGAAGTGCAGAGATAAACCCAGTTTACTTGCAAACAGAACAAGCTCAGACATTTGGCTGTGAACCTGATTATAACGTTTATACAAAAAGTGAGAATCCAGCACCAGAAGCAGGAGGAAACCTTAGATGTGTAGGAGGCCATGTACATATTGGCTATCCAGACCCTGAACAAGAAACTACTGAGAAGATTGTAATGATGTTCGATATGCTTTTAACATTACCAGCTCTATTTAAAGACAATGATACGCGTCGTAGAGAATTGTATGGAAATGCAGGTAGTTTTAGGTTTAAAATCTTTGGTTTAGAATGCCGGGCTCTATCTAACTTCTGGATTCATAGTCGAGAAGATATGACATGGGTATGGAATCAAACAATTAAGGCTGTCAACTTAGTGCTTGATGGCGAAGCTGATGAACTTATAGAAAAGTACTCAGAAAACGTCAGAGAGGCTATTGATACAGCTAACCTAGAGTTAGCTCACTCATTGATAGACCTTATTGAGGCAGAGAAAAAACAAGAAATAACAACTTAAAAACAAATTATGTGTGGAATAATTGGCTGGTCGGGGAGTAATCCCAGGAGGTTTAACAAACAGAAATTTGACATTCTTGGTCTTTTCAATAACTCAAGAGGTGGCGATTCAGTAGGTGTATCTACAGATGGAGAAATTTATTATGGAACTGGTACCGCTAAAAATTATGATGATTTCATAGTAGAAGGCGGTTACTTACCTCCATTTGAAATTCCTGTTGTTATAGGTCATATGCGAAAAGCTAGTGTCGGAGTAGTTAATGAAAATAATGCTCATCCATTTGGATTTGGTGGTGAACCAGAAGAAAAGTTTAAATTCATCGGTTGTCATAATGGAACTTTATCTAATTATGAAGACCTTGGTAAGAAATATGAAGTTGAAACTTCTATTTGGAAGGAAGACAGAAGATTTGAAAGAAATAAAGTAGATTCAGAAGTACTACTAGAGATTCTCTATAAGACTAAAAATCCTGATGTATTAGAAGAATACATAGGAGGAGCTGCTTTATTATTTCAAGACTTAAATAAGCCTAACAAGTTGTATGCTTTTCATGGAGCTTCTAAAAGAGAGGTTGGAGACCATCTTGGACTTGTAGAAGAACGTCCGCTTTATTATTATCAAGAATCTAAAGATTCTGTCTATATTTCATCAATAGAAGAAGCCTTAATATTTATAGGTGGTGTAAAGGATGAAAATGTATTTGAGTTCGAGCACAATATATTGTATGAAATAAAAGATGGTAACGTCTCTAAGGCTATTAGAGTTAAAATCGACAGAAGAGGAGCTGGGCAACGCAAATCTTACGGGGGTTTTACTACGGGTGGGAGGGGTATTGCTTCGACTATTAATGATTATAACCTATCTCACCGTAAGTCCAAGAAACGCGAACGTACTAAAACAAAACGGCTTAAAAGACTTGAAAGCGTTGCTAATATATATGATGAAACCGTAATAGAAGGAGACTATTTATCTGCAATTTACTATAATAAGTTGCGTTATTGGAGAAATGGTCACTTAATAAGCGGTGTATTCACATTTGTTAGAAAATACGGATTCTATAAAATAGGAGAAGTAGCAGCTGATGCTCAAAATAAGTTATATCGGTTTATGGGCGAATATTTTAGTCTTGAAACTGGTGATTTTGTTAATGACAAACTTGTTGATGAGCGAATCAAATCAGATGCTACTATGTTCATACCATTTGAATATGGAACAAAAGAGATGCCTGTATATTTCTTTCATCAAGGAATTATGCTTGAATCAATCTATGATTTTATAGCATTAAATGGACATAAAGCATTTACTTTTGAGCAACTATCTGAAATGTCTAAATATCCTATTTGTAAGATTGGTAAACATCGTTTGCCAAATGACAAGCAGAATATTCTTTATAATGGTCAGAAATATACTAATAACATTATCCCTCTAGGTTCAAGAAATTGCTACAATATAGAGTCAGGTAATTTACTTAGTATAGATCGTTATGAGGATGAAGTCATTAAAGAAGCTGAAAAGTGTTGTTCGCTTGTAGATCTTCCTGAAGATAACTGTGTTATAGAATTACCTTTAAAATTTGAAGTGCCATTAGTAGTAACTCAACAACCTGTTGTACATGAATCTGGAGCTAAAGAAATTGTTGGTACTGTATTAACTGCTTTAGAAAAGCCTACTAAAGAATTCTTAGATGAAGATCCTCCTATAGACACGTATGTAGAGCCAGGAGAGAACGATAAAGTTCTTGATATAATAAATACTCACGTCATGCCCATTTATGAGCAAATGCAAATATGCAATGAAAATCTTAAGAACGAGAGTATTGATGTTGTTCAGGAAATTGTCGAATTAAACAAAGAATACTTGATTAGTGTCGACTGTATAATCGAATCAAAAGAAAAAGAAAATGGATGAGAAAATCGTAAAAACAATTAAGGGTGAAAAACATCCTGAGAAAAATTGTCGACTGATTGACAGTAATTATTATCTTATAGGTAATAACAAAGTTGAAGATTCCGGAGATGTCTATTTAATTAACGGTAGATATATTAGAGCTTCAACTGGCCGAGTTGTATTTGACCATTTTGAAGAAGAATATAAATTAAAAAATGCTTCTTTAGTAGAAGGTATTATTGGAACTGATGGCGAAGAAATCACTTTAGGTTATTTCACTAGAAATGACTTGTATAATGTAAAAGTTATGCTAAAAGATATGAGTGAAAGAATTGCTATTGCTCCAAACATACTTAATTATGCATTTAGAGAGAAAAGAACTGATGGTATATTCTATCATATATCTTTAATGGAAGCAGCTAAGTTTAACATGCTTAGAGGTATTTCAAGAGAGGTTAAAGAGAGTTTACCATATGATTCTAAGAATTCTATTGCTAAGGTTATGAAGACTTACGAAAGTAATTATAACCCTATCATTTGTCAATCTGCAGAGATTGTAGGACAGGCACTAAAGAATTATACTTTTGGTTTAGAATTCGAAACTTGTGCAGGTATTGTGCCTAATAGTAAACTAAACTTTTTACCATTAATTCCATTGAGAGATGGTTCAATTGATGGTTTAGAATATGCAACTGTTCCGTTACAAGGACCTAAAGGAGTTCAAGCAATTGTAGATTGTGCAGAAGAGCTTAAAAGAAGAACTGATTTCAACGAAGGATGTTCACTTCACCTTCATATTGGAGGTATGCCTCGTACTGTAGAATTTGTACTTGCATTCTATAAACTTATGTCTTTATTCCAAAACGAAATGTTTTCAATGTTTCCATTGTATAAAAAATACAATTTTGGTATAAAACGTAAGAACTATAGTGCTCCATTCCCGTTTGAGCAAATCAACTTCAAAATGGATCCTATTATAAACTCATCTGATAAAAAGGCTTTGTTTAAAAACTTCGATCCATTGTTTATTTACTTATCAGGAGGTCATTCTTTTGGTGAGTATAATAATGATTTGGCTAATGTTCAAAATCATCCTCAAGATCCTGCTGGTAATCAGAAATGGAATATAAAACACAGATATTCATATATCAATTTTATTCCTCTTATTTTTGGTAATCATCAAACTATTGAATTCAGGATTCATACTCCTACTTATGATGCAAATAAAATCATTGACTTCTTGATGTTAAATACTTTCCTAATAGATTATGCTACTACTCATAGTAAACAAATCTTATCAGGAAATGATATAATATTAAGACGATATAGTTTACATGCGTTTTTAGATGAGTATATCCCTAATTATATAGAAAATAATTATAAGACTATTTATAGTGAGTTATCTCATTATATCACAGAAAGAAGAGTCGCTACTGAAAATCTTACGAGAGACGGTGGAGTATCTTATACTGAGAAAGAAGTGAGAACTTCTAAATATCTTAAATTTAATACATATAAATTCAGAAGAAAGGTTAAAGGACAATTTGAGTTAGATGAGATTGTGTTAGAGAGTCCTTTTGGTAAAAATCCATTTGCTAGAGATGCAGCAGCTTATGCTGAACTTCAAATGGCTGAAGCTAAAATGAGAGCACAGGCTGCAATAGCTAGAGCACAAGCTAATTCTGGTAATCGTAAAGAAAGAAGAGTTGGTAAGCAAAAACCTGCTCCTAGACCAGGTGTTTCTGATACTGCTAGAGCTTTTTCAGACCAATTCTTTTGGGGTAATGATCCATTATTTACTGGTACATCAACAACTACTACAGTAGATCCTTTATATAACGTATTAGCTGGAGAATCTAAAAACTACTATCAAATGGGTACTGATGCAACTAATGCAGACAGTGCAACTATTCCTAAAGGTGATAGTAAACCTATTAGTGAAGCAGTGGATTGGTTTGAAGGAGTTGATAAAAAAGAAGAAGATGAGAATAACATATTTTGAAGACAAACATGAGTTTAATCTTAATGTAGATTACAGTAAGATGATGGCTCCAAGTTGGACAAGAAGATTAAAAGAATTCTTGCATACCAAAGATATGTCTGATCTTATGTTTTCTGTAGCAAAGATGTATGACAATAAGAATATGGCTGTATTTCCAAAGAAGAATCAAATCTTCAATATGTTCAGTAAAATGGATATAAGTGAAATTAATGTCGCAATTATCAACTGTGACCCTAAGTTCAATAGGAGAAGTAACGGTATAGCTTTTGCTAATGAAGGAAGAGATGGAGATTACGATCTAAGTCTAGTTAATTTATTTAGTAAAATTTCAACATACGAAAGAAGGGTAGCCGCTCCAAGTGATTTTACATTACAACATTGGATAGAACAGTACGTATTCTTATTTAATATATCATGTACAGGATTTTCAACTCATTATCAGAGAGCCTTATGGTTTGGATTTACACGAGCTGTATTAGATACTATTAGTAGAAACAGACAAGGAATTATATTCTTGTTTGTAGGTGACGAGAGTCAATGTAGACCATACATTAATATGGTCAGCCATGCAAAACACACAATATTAAGACACGATACATTGACGTACGACGCGTTAAATGAAATTAATCTTGAAATTGATGGTATAAATGGTAAAAGTCATAGAATTAAATGGTGAAGAAGCTCTATTTATTAGCGGCAATGTCCCATCTTTAAAGAATTCTAAAGTCAAGACTTCAAAAGGTATCTTTTCATCTCCAACGGTGAAGAAATACCTTAGAGGACTTGGTATTCAAAGCTTTTCATCAGGAAGAGGAGAAGTAAAAGGATATGTAAGACGAGATAACGAGTTTCTCGCATGTAAGCCTTTCTTTGACAAACACTTGACAGAGAAGCCATTTGAAATCGGGTTT
>Ga0105252_10000733_pt1 | contig 18202 bp, 19 predicted proteins | sample EasRivMeERMZT100_FD_89675 | JGI IMG/M metagenome (GOLD analysis project Ga0105252, IMG submission 89675) | Soil microbial communities from meander-bound floodplain in the East River, Colorado, USA - East River MetaG ERMZT100 | ecosystem: Environmental > Terrestrial > Soil > Floodplain | place... | reverse complement strand
GGCGGTACAAAGTGAAAGTCAGAAGTAATCTAATCGGCTTTCTCATCGGATTGATAATCTCTGCTCCGTTTGTAAACGCAGAGATACAGCTTGTAAGCGCAGGAGGAATTTCTCTAGGTAATCCTGTCACAGGCGGAACCGCGAATCGTATTCTTTTTACTGGACCGACTGGACTGTTAACTGATGATCCATTTCTAACAACTGATACAAGCGCAGCAGGAACTAATACTTTCGTCTTTAGACGTAATTCTACAGCTGGTACAAAGGCATTAGACATAAACATTCCTGCGGGAAATACCGTTTCTAGTCAATGGGGAATCAACTTAATAGCTACTGGAAATACTAGCACTGGCTCTGTAATTGGAATACAAAGTCAAGGATCAGCAGCAGGGGCTGCTGCTCAAAGCTATGGAATAATTGGATCGGGTGCAGTAGGTACTACCAATAAAATCTTGATTGGTGTTCATGGACAGACAACTTGTAGCAATAGCTGCAGTATCACAACTAATAAAAACTTAGCAGTATGGGGGCGTGCTCTTTCTACTTCAAACACTTTACTAGATATTGGAGTGATTGGATCTTCTAGGGATGGATCCACTCATGCGGTTGGAGTTCTTGCCTTAGCTGGAGATAATTCAACCCCTTGGAATCTAACTCCTGGTCTAGCCGCGCTAGTAGCAGATAATCAATCTACAACTCACGCAATCGCTCGCTTCAAAGATGCTGGAACTGATGCAGTTGTAATTCCAGATGGCGGCGGTCTACGTTTAACTGGATCTGGAAGTAAGCCAGCTTGTGATGCCACAACTGCTGGAATGCTTTGGTTTACTGCAGGATCTCCTGATACTTACGAAGCTTGTACAGGAACCGGCGGTGCGTCGTATTCGTGGAAGACATTAATCTAATGGAGACTGTGATGCGCCGATTTCTTTTTGCCTTAACTTTTCTAATTGGAGCTTCGAGTCTGGAAGCTCAGGAAACTTATACTCTCAACGCATCTGCTCCGCAAGTCTCTAGACTGAATGTCGTAGTTAATTCAGTTAATGATCGGGCTTGTGTTAGTAATAATCTACCTTCAGGGTGTACGCAAGCTCAAGTTTGTACAGCGGCAGGAACTCCAGGCGGATCTTCTTGCACCGCGGCTCAAGCCCGTACTGCAAATGTCAGAATCTTTCCTCTGACACAAGCAGGTCGAGAGGAATATATCACTTTCAATCTTGTAGCCCAACAGGTTCAGTCTTATTTTGAGGCTACAATCGACTACAATCATAATAAGTATTGCACATGGTTCCGAGCGCAGACGGTCACGGTAAAGAACGCAGAGTGCAGTAAGAGTGGCGCGCCGACCGATTGTGAGCTTTGTCGATAAGGAGGATTCCATGAATTTCAACATTTACCTGTCATTGTTAGTTTGCTTGGTAGGGTTGGGATTCTATTGGTTTGCAGATCCTCCTGCGAAGGTGTCAGAAGTAGGTCGGATCGCTTTCTTTGCTGGTCTGTTTGTCTTTCTCCTACAGTTCGGTGGCTCAGCTAGCATCAAGTGATCCGCATTTGTCTCTTCGTTGTTTTACTAATATCCCTGACCGGCTGCGCGATAGCGATTTGCCGAGAGATACCGAAACCCTTACCGACTCCGGAGATTGTGGAATGACTGATGATTTGAAGGCTCTTGATAAGGAAATGGAAAATCCTTCGATTGATTCACGAGCAGTCGCCGCTCCACGATTTGAACTTCCGCCGGAACTTATCAACGGTATCATAGAAAAGTTACTCGCAGCACTTATCGAGCGTATCTTAGCATATTTCCAGCCGGATCCGAAACCTCCCGCAGTAATCAATCCTCCTCCGATTATTGTTGCGCCTCCGCCAGGAATTGATCCTGGGCCTCCGGGTGGTCCGCCAACTCTTGTTTATGAGCAGTGGCTTCGTGCGGGAATCCACGTGATTTACCACAATTGGTTTAAGGGAGATCCAGAGCAGGGAGTTCCTGAAGGTGAATCTACTCCGCATGAAACTGAGATGGTTCGTCAAGGTTTGATGGGATTTCCTCCTGCGTCTCGTGTGCGAATCAATGCAGATCCGATGCCTACTGGATGCATTGAATTTCCTTTTCCTGCAATCCACGTTATTTGCAAGAATGAGGAAACTGGAATGGAGCAGGAAGTTGTGCTGACAAAAGAAAACCCTCAGCCTGAGTCTTTCTGCATCATTCAAGGCGGACAGACTCAGACAGGCGATTATATTCGAAGTAACGGTCACTTTCCGATTCTCGTATTCGATGCGCCTCCGACTCGTTCGTCTTATCGAATCTATTTCGAAGCTTCGAACGGTGCGAAGTCTCCCGAATTCGGAATGCCGTGGGCTATCCGTGGAGATCAGCGATCTCCTTCTTTGATGGCTACTTCTGCATCTAAGGAAGCGGAACCGTTTGTTTACGAAGAGCCGCAGGAATTGCAGTATCGTACTCGGTGAAACCGTTTCCTGCGTATTGGATAGCGTTTGCGATTCTTGTCAAGCAGTACTGGACGAAACGACCCGTCTTTTACACTTTAATCGTGATGTTGGGAATAGCTGCATTAACGATGATGATCGTTCAGTTTGTTAGTCCTTGGAAATGGAGATAAAGAAATGACTGAAGCAGTTCGACCTGCTGTCGAAAAGCCTGAACAACTTCCAACTGAAAAACCGAAACCGGAACAACTTCCGACCGAAAAGCCGAAGCCCCGACCGAAGTTGTCTAAGGACTTGAAGGCTTTGAAGGATCATATCTCTCAGTTAAGTTCCATCAAGGATTCGGTTACGCATCTCGTGACTTACGCTTTAGATCATCCTGGCGAAGCGGAAGTGATTCGTGCTAATATGGATGAGTTAGCCGCTGCGGTTGCAACCGGCGTTCAGGGACAAACGAACGTTCCGGCTACGTAAATCTGATGGAGGAAACTGTGGAACTTACAGACGACGAAGCTAAAAATCGTCTGAATCGAGAAGATAATCTTGTCAACATGCTTGTCCAGCATCGGACTATGCATGAAAACCAAGGTCGAAAGCCGGGTGATGTAGCCATCCCAAAAGAATTGAAAACTCTGATCGGTCTGGTATCAGATGAATCGACGCAAAAAGACGTAGCTGAAAGTCACGGCGTCTCACAGATGACTGTCTCAAACATCAAGAACGGTAAAGTTTCTGAGAGAAAGGCAGATCAGAAGCTCGTCGATATCGCGGAGGAACGTCGAAAGACTTCGGCTGATAAAGCCCTTGATAATTTGATGGATCTTCTTGGTCATGTTAAAGATAAGATCCCAAATACGACGAAACTCCGCGATATCACCGCCGCTGCGAAGGATATGGCTTCGGTTCACGAAAAGATTTCTGGACGAAACGGTCAAAATGGCGATGTCAAAGTCTTGATTTATGCGCCGCGCCTCGCATCGGAACACGATTTCGAGACTGTCGCTGTGGATGCTCAGATAATTGACTGACGAAATCCCAACTCGAGAATGGCGACCGAATCCTGGGCCGCAGGAGAAGTTTCTTGCGCTTCCTGACAGTATCTTTGAAGGATTTTATGGTGGCGCCGCGGGTGGTGGGAAATCGGACGCGCTTTTGATGCTGCCTTTAGTTCGTGGTTTCTACAAGAACCCAGCATTCAAGGGAATTATCTTTCGTCGAACGTTTCCACAACTCGAAGAAAGTCTAATCTTAAGAAGCAAAACCCAAATCGGCGTAAACGGTCCGTCATACTACGATTTCGGCGGAAAGTATAACGATCAGAAACACGTCTGGACGTTTCCAAGCGGCGCCACGATGCGCTTTTCATACATGGATCGCGATGAAGATGCTCTCGATCATAAATCGGCCGAATACAACTATGCCGCATTCGACGAGCTTACCACCTTTACCGAATTCATGTACACATATCTTACCTCGCGCGTTCGATCAGCCGACCCACTTTTACCTGCCATTGTTCGATCCGCAAGCAATCCGGGAGACATCGGGCATTTGTGGGTTCGACAACGATTCGTCGAGCCTTTCAAATTCGGATATAAGGTAATCCACGCTAAATTACCAAACAGTGAGATTATTAAGCGGATCTTTATTCCAGCAAAGCTGTCGGATAACCCGCACTTAAACGAAGCAGATCCGAATTACACGAACCGCCTCGAATTGCTTCCAGAAGCTGAAAGAAAGGCTTTAAAAGAAGGTGATTGGTGGACTTTCTCCGGTCAGTTCTTCACCGAATTTCGATCTATTCGCTTCTTATTCGAGCCCGAAAATGCACTTCACGTTTGCGATGATTTCCCAATCCCAGATTACTGGCCCAAGATTATCTCAATCGATTGGGGCTACGATCACAAGAACGCAGTCTACTGGATCGCAGTTTCCCCCGACGAAAGAGCCTTTGTCTACCGAGAACTTGTTGCGAGAAAAACTCTCATCTCAGATTGGGCACCGCAAGCTGCGAGATTATCCCAGTTTGATGGGAATATAGTCGCTTTCATTATTGACCCCTCTTCAAAGCAAGAACGTGGGCAAGAAGAAACGATCAAAGAGCAAGTCTCGCGTTATACGGGCTGGGATCTTGAGGACGCCGACAATTCCCGTCGATCAGGATGGATGCTTATTCGAGATTTTCTGCGATGGAGACAGAAGTCTAAACGGTACGTTCCCAAAGAGGGATACTCTCAAGAAAGAGAGCAGTGGATTCTCCGAATCCGAGGCGAAAAAGAGCGAGACGATTATCTACGTCTATTTCAGCCTGAAAAAGAAGAGACTAATCTTCCCAGGCTGCAAATCTTCCGATCTTGCATTGACCTCATTAACACAATCCCGCTTGCAGTTCATGCTGAAAGAGATCCAGAGGATATTGAAAAATTCACCGGAGACGATCCACTTGATGCACTTCGATACGGTATAAAAGCAGTGCATCGATATCTCGAAGAGTGTAAGCATGAGTATAAAAAAGTGCAAGAGCGGGCCATGATAATTGCAAATCTCAATCGTACACAAGATATGACATCATACTATCAGGAGATGAGACAGTTCGAGAATCGGACGAAGGTTGTACCAATCCAATTGCATAGGAGACATGGTTATTATGGCGTACGAAACATGCGACCTGTCAGAAGGCCAGCAGGTTAGTTCTCATCAGAAACATAATGCACAATATGCATGCTCGGATGTCTCAAAGATGGAAATCATTTCTGGGCCTCATGCAGATGGATGTAAATGGGTTGGTTACATCTCTGCGAAAGTTTGTGGGTGCGACGTGGGAGAAAATTCCGAGCCGAAAGAAGCGGAACCTAACCCTGGAATACGTAGACTTTCTAAAGAACCAGCTCGATCAGATGACGCAGGAAAGGGACTTGTATCGGAAAGCGTATCTCACACTGGAAAGTCTGGAAAGCCCTAATCCTCCTGATTTCTCTAGTTTAAGTCTTACGACAGGGTTCGAGCCTTGGAGCGTAAAGAAGCGGAAAATCGAAATGATGCGTCGGAAAGCTGTGGAAGCTAAATCAGAATGACGCCAATCCCACCGATTCCGGAAAATCTCGCGATCGACATGACAGATCCGACTGCAGAAATGCAGCAGCAAGACATAGATACTTTGGCTAGTAATGTCAAGAGTCTTGTTGATAAAATTGAGCAGCGGGAAATCGAAGTTCGTAGATTCAAGACCGCAGTCTGGCGTCGTAATGAGATGATGTATAAGGGTATCCAAAGACTGTTTTGGGATGAAGGATCAAGTTCATTTCGAAGCGCATCGAGTCTGACGACACAAGAGATGGAATCGTTAAATATCGAGAATGAAAAGCTCGACGGTATTATCAATATGGTTAAGGCTCATATTGATTCTATCGTCGGGGCGCTTTCTAGTGCGATTCCTTCGACTCGATTCTTTCCGAGAGACGCAGATGATCCGTCAGATTTAATGACGGCTCGCGCCTTTACGAAGGTTGCGGAATTCGTCGAAAAGACGAATCTCGCTCCGATGCTTCTTATCGAGGCCCTTCATATTCTTTCTTTGGAGGATTTCGTCGCTGCGTTCGTGCATTGGAAAACTAGCGAAAAGTACGGTACATATCCTGTCGAGAAGTATCGCACTGAAATGTCTACTGAAACTTATCATATCTGTCCTGGTTGTGGATCGATGATGAATCCGCCTGGATCTGATTACGCTCAAGATCCAACGCAAATGAATCCGATGTCGATGGATACGATGGGACAATACTGTCCCACCTGCAATGAAGAAGTTATGCCGGAAATGATGCAGAATCAACAGGAGGTTGTAGTTTTAGATCGAATCGATGAGGAGCATAAAGGACGGGTAATGGTGGAATTGTTTGGGCCTCGCCATGTTACAGTTCCACTTGGATGTCGACGCCTTTCGGATGCGCCTTTTCTATCTCTTGAACAAGAAGTTCATCTTTCTACGCTACGTAGTCTTTATCCTGAACTCGATTTAAAGATGACAACTGGAGATATTTACGAGAATAACGCTTGGGCACGCATCCCGATTGAGTATGAAAGCCAGCCGACTTATTTCGTAACCGTTAAGCATATCTGGCTTCGTGATTGTGCGTATCATATGCTGATGGATAAAGATAAAGAAGCGGAACTTAAGAAGCTTTATCCAAAGGGACTCTGTGCAGTAATCATTGAAGATCAAGTCGCAGAAATTTACGGTGATGAGATCGAGAATCATTGGGTGATATCTCGTAACCCTCTTTCGAGATTCATCCATGCTGATCCTATTGCTAACACGATAATCCCTGTACAGGAAATGTACACGGATTTGAACGATCTCACGATGGATACGATCCGCCACGGTATCCCTGAAACATTCGCCGATACGAATACAGTTGATTTCAATGTCTACAAGAATCATCAGAATATGCCTGGCACTTTGCTTCCCGCTAAAGCAAAACCGGGAATGGGCCTTGATTCGAGCTTCTTCACGATGAAAACTGCAACTCTTTCAAGAGAAGTCGAATTCTACATGACGGAACTGAAAGAGGCTGCGCAGTTTGTATCAGGTGCATTTCCATCAGTTTACGGTGGCCCGCAGCAGGGCGGTGGAACCGCGTCGGAATACGAGATGTCTCGTAATCAAGCTCTCCAGCGTCTTTCGATTCTCTGGAAAATGATAAATGTCTGGTGGCCGCAGGTTATGACTGTGGCTACGAAAATGTTTAAAGAGAATCTTCGGTATGATGAGAGTTTCGTCAAGAAGGATGGAGACGGTTTCGTAAATGTTTGGCTTCGTCGCTCCGAGATGGAAGGAAATATCGCGGATATCGAGCCTGAGTTATCAGAGCAGTTTCCTCAGTCTTGGGCACAGAAGAAAGCTGCGCTACAAGAGCTTATCGCATCTAACAATCCTGCTCTGCAAGGTGCGGTTTTCCATCCAATAAACATGGAATTTGTCTTTGAGACTATCGGTCTGGAAGATTTGAAGATTCCTGGCAAATCCGATCGAGATAAGCAGCTTACTGAAATCTCGATGCTTATCAAATCGGGACCGAATCCAGACGGCAGTCCGACAATTCCAGTCGATGTCGAATTAGACGATCACGATATTCACGGCCAAACAGTTCGTGAGTGGCTGATATCTGATACCGGAATAGATGCTCGGGTAAATAATCCCGAAGGTTGGAATAACGTATACATCCACATGCAAGCGCATTCGATGATTAAACAGCAACAGCTTGCGCAACAGCAACAACAGGAAATGATGATGCAGCAAGCTGGACAAAAGCCGAAGGGAAACGGTAAACCACCGGAGGGTCAAGCGCCTTCCGTAGAAATGCCTATGGAGCAGCCAAATGCCTGATGATGTCGTAGATTCTGGATCAGGATCAGAACTTGCAGATGATCTCGCCATTTTAAATGATGAATCTTCTGAAAACAAGGTAGAGACGGATGATATCGTCGATGACGCTTCTGAAACTTTACCTGAACCGGAGTCAGATGAAGAAGAAATCGAAGAGCCAATTGAAGAGGGCGAAGAAAAAGCTTCCAGGGATGCCGAGAAAGAAGCCGAAGAAGTCGAGAAGCTCGATTTACGCGGCAAAGAATTAGTTGCCAAGATCAACAAGATCTCTCCGAAACTTCTCAAGGAAGCGCCTGAACTTCGTGGTGTCATTTTCAGAGATCATGAATACGCCAAGCTTTTCCCAACTGTAGAAGATGCGAAGGAGGGCGCCTCGCGACTTAGATCGATGGATCAGTTTGAATCATCTCTCATGGCTGGTGATTCTAATTTAGTTCTATCAGCTTTATCCCAGACCGATCCTAATGCATACGCCAAATTCGCACAGAACTTTCTCCCAACGCTTTTCAAGGGGGATAAGCAGACTTACGTCAAGGTTACTCTCCCACTAGTCAAGAATATCCTGCGCTCCGCAATGGCAGATGGAACCAGGATGGGTGGAGACTTTGGGAAGAATCTAGCAAATGCAGGGAAGATCATCTCGAAGCATCTATTCGACAGTTATGAGGTACCAGAAGATGCACGACCAACTCAAAATTCTGAGCAACAGAAATTTGAACAGGAGAGACGAAACTTCTATCAGGCACGTTATCAAGAGTTTGATACAGGGACGAAAGTCGCTGCCTTGACGAAGTTTGAGGGAGACGTAAAAGAATCTTTAAAGACCTATAGACTCACCGAATTTGTACGAGATGCGTTAGTCCATAAGATCATCAAGGAGACTAACGAAACACTTGGCAAGGACGCGAATCATGTCGCGTTAATGAATTCGCTTTGGGCCAGGGCCAAGAAATCAGGACTGTCAGATGCCACTAAATCCCAGATTATCTCCGCGTACCTGGGTCGCGTTAAAACGGTTATGCCGTCTGTTCGTGCTCGTTTGCTTAGAGAAGCTTTAACGGGTAAATCGGGAAATGGAAATCCAAATCCCAAGAACCGTATAACGCCGTCTAGAACCACTCAGGAATCGAAGGTGGTGACTGGCCGTAATGTAGATCCAAGAAGTATCGACTATCGTCGAACTTCTGATATGGATATACTGAACGGTAAAGTCACGCTTCGCAAGGGGAGATAAATCGATGGCAGTCACAGAAGCACAAGTTGCTGCTGCAGAATTAGAGAAGGTTAGGACTAAACTTCCTGTCCTTTTCGAGAGGGATGGGCTTTTCTACGCTGAACTGATGAAGCGGGACATGGAAGTTGTCTCGAATATCAGTATGAGAATCCCATTAGAAATTCGTCCTGGCGGCCGGTTTGGTCATTACAATCCGGCAGGTGGCGCATTAGGTCGTGGTGATGGGCCGTCCCTTGAAAAGGGATTACTGCCTACCGCGCATTTACGGTATGCAGTTGAATATCAGCATTTGACTGATATTGCAACCGATGACAAGAGAAAGTCGGTTGTGAATTACGTGAAGCGTACCGTTGCGAAGTCAATGGCAGAATTCCGTCGCCAGGCAGATGCGCTTTGCATGACCGGCGGCGATGGAGTTTTGGCGACGATTTCCGGCGTTACTACGAACAATCCTGTCGGTAAGGATACTTTTGTTTGTAACGCTGCTGGTGATGGTTTCGGTGTTCGTCTCCTGCGCTATGGCTCTTTCTATAGCGTTTACGATTCTACGTTGGCTGCGCGAAGAACATTCTTGCCAACTCCTCCGGCAATCAGCGGAGAAGCGCAGATTGATCTTTACGATCTGCCGACTAAGACTGTCCGATTCAACGGTACAATCGCGGCACCTGCGGTTGCTGGCGACAAGATTGTGGTTTCTGGATTAACTGCAACTCCGCCAGTCAGCATTCTTGGGGTCCCGTATCACCACAATAATTCATCCTCGGGAACGTGGCTTGGATTAGATCGTGGTGCCAATCCTGAAATTCGAGCGAATCGTGTTCATGCTGCATCGTCTCTGGCATTAACGCATCCTCGTCTCGCACTGAATAAGATCGGTGATCGAATTGGTATCGATCACGGTATGAAGTGCGTCGCGTGGCTGCATCCTTGTCAGGCACAGGCTTATGAGGAATTGGGACAGTTAGTCTCAATCATTCAGAAGCAGTCGAAAGAGGAAGCTCTTAATCTGTATTTCAGCGACAATATGCAGATGGCCGGGGCGCCTCTCAAGCAGAATTATTCGTGGGACAAGACACGAATCGATTTCGTTGTCGGAGAAGTCTGGGGCCGTGGCGTTATGGAGGAACCAGACTTCTACAAGAATCCTTCTGGCGGATATACGTTTGAAGTTCGCTCCATTGATGATGGAAGCGTCGTTGCGGCGAATCTGTTCTATATCGTCGCGAGCTTCAACATCTTCGTGGACAATCCGGCAGCTTGTTCGTATATCTCCGGATTAACAATTCCCTCGGGCTATTAATCGATAGCTCGAAGCGGAGCGCGGTGAGAGAGGGTTTGCCGGTTTTCCCAAAAAACCGGCACTTTGATTATGGAAAACATTAAAGCAATCAATAAGCGACTTATCGAAGAGTATGGTACAGGAATCCATATCTCTAAGACAGGGGAAACAATCCCTGATTCTCGTCCAAAGTTCCGGGTCGTTTGGGCAGACGAACAGTTCGAGATGCGCCGCGGTGTTTTCAGTGTCTATTCGGGTCCAATTTTCCTACGTGAAGAGATTGGAATTAGAAAAGTTCGAAAGTATTCGTATATCTCTGAGCGATGGATTCTCGAGAAGTTAGTCTTTTCTCCGTCTCAGGAATTACCTGAATCTGAAAAAGGCCACTACGAGATCGTCTGGAATTTTGAGACGAAAGACGGTAAATATCTCAAACCGATTTGGATTGCCGTGAATCTTCTCGTTCAGACCCTCCTCGGCAGATCGAAATGGCATCGGGGACAAAAGGAGTTAGACGGTCAAGAATCTGAAAGTATGAAGAAGGAAATCGCAGAATTTGAGGAACAATTAGACATATCTACGCCGCTTCAAACTCAGTTTAGACACGGTGAGGCTGTAATCATTCACCGAGATGGAGAAAAGTAAGTTGGGAAAAGCTACAGTTGTTTCAATCTTTCCTTTCGATGTAAATGAGGAGAAGCCTGGTGTTTATCCTGGCAGATTTCTTATACCAAAATCGATCAACGATAAACCGCAAATTCTACAAGTGGCAGACGGCCACACTTTTTACTACGACATCGACGCAAAAGCCATCAAAATACCAATTTTGGCGGAATCTCTGGCGCAATCCATCGTCTATGATTTCTGTTCTGCATTCATGTCCTACACTCCAGAAGCCGGTCCTGGGCTTTTCTGGTTGGAAGGAAGCTTTACAGCAAAGGAAATCATAGAGAAACACGAACTCAAGATCATTGAGGCTCGTGATCGACAGATTGAGTGGTTTAAGCGAATCTGCCGTCTCGCGGATGATGATTGGGCACGCTACGGTGTTCATAAAGCGATCTCTGATCTTCAGCGATTTGCTGCAGATTACCTGAAATTGGATAGACCGTGGGCGAGAAAGATCGAGCAATCTCGAATGGTTACTTGCCCTGCTTGTAAGCAAGTTATTTCTGATGACGCTATGATTTGCTTCCAGTGCAGAACGATCGTCAAGCCTGAAGAGTATAAGACAAGAGGATTCAAGCAGGCTTAAAAGATGCCCCTTCCGATTTCAGTCTGCATTACCGAGGCGCAGGCGCTTCTTAACGATCTCTCCGGAGATATTTATACAAGCACCTCGCTTTTGCCTTTCGCAAAGAAGGCATTCCGCGAACTGATGACGAGACTGATAAAGGAAGGGATGCCTTATCCGACAAAGACCAACTTTGATCCGATTCTTGCTGTTTCCACTCCAGGGATACCGTATTTAGTCTCTGACATGATTCAGCCAATCAAGATGTGGGAAAAGGGAGAAGGGGAAACTGACGATTTCTACGTTCTGATGGCTGAACGTGAGACGCTTCCGAATCTCGCATTAGACACCACCTTGAAGTTTTGGTCGTGGCGCACTGGAGGAATTTTTCTCATCGGCGCCACGACAAATCGTATCGTAAAAGCATACTACAGGTACCTTCCGGAAGTGGATGATGCAGAATTCGATATCAGCCTGATCGCGAACTCTCAGACATTCCTCGCTTCGCGAATCGCGGCGATTGCAGCTTTCGTAATCGGTGCGAATAAGGAACGTGCAGACGCGCTTGCAAGTGATGCGAAAGACGCTTTAGAAGAGTTGGTTACGACACAAGTAAAGCAACGTCAAAACCTTCCGGTGAGAAGATTAGGATATAAAAGACGTAGAACAACTAACTGGTTTCAGTGAAACCTGAGATCGAAAGATCTCGTTAGGATAAAAGATGCCGATGACAAAGTCGATTTGGGGGCAGTTAGCAAGCAGAGTGAAATCGGGAGTTTTTGATTCTGTCGATGTCATCATTCTGACTTCGGCACAAGTCAAAGCACTTCGCGCTACTCCGATTATCCTGGTTCCAGCACCGGGTCCAGGAATGGTGAATCAGTTTCTAGATGCGGTTTTCTTTCTGGATTACGCCGGATCAAACGCTTTTACCGGCGCGGCACCGTTAGCAATCCGCCTTGGAGATGGAGCAGGTCCGATTGTTTCAGAAGCAATCGCAATGGCTGGTTTCATCGATCAGACTGGCGATATGCGAACTACTGCACGAGCCAAAATCGACGCAATTGCGACAAAGGCTCAGTGTGAAGATAAGGCTCTTGTATTACACAATACAAGTGGAGCTGAGATCACTGGAAATGCGGCTGGAAATAACACCTTGAGAATCCACGTGTTCTCCAGATCTCACGTTGCTGGCTGGTCTTAAAATCTCTAACTGATAATTAGAGAAAAAGATGGGCCGAGGACACGCACCGATAGTCATACAGGAATTCAACGGTCTTTTTGATCGTGGATCGGATGACGTAGTTCCGATCGATCACTTTCGAGAAGGATTGAATTACCGATTCACTCAATTGGGAGTGAATACTCGTGGGGGGATCTCAGAACTTACTGATTTCCCAACACCTATCGTGCGTGTCCACCTTTATACGAGAATTGGTGAGGTTCAGCGTCTCCTGATTTTAGACAATACTGGGAAACTCTTTGATAGTGAAGTAAGTCTCACCGTTCCAATCTTCACGCTCGCAACGATGGTCGATTTCTCATCTGTCTCTCTATTCAATAGAGCCTATATCTCTCCACATGATAGAATCTCAGGAATCGCCAACGAGTTTATCTATGTCTGGGACGGTACAAATTTTAGAAAGGCAGGAGGAGTAGCCCCAACTACCGCATTAGCCGCCGCAACAAGCGCCACGGCAGGAAACGTAGAAGCCGGTCTACATTTGATAAGATATGCTTACGAAACTGACTCAGGATATATTACTCTGGGTTCTCCTGCTATTTCTTATACTGCTCCGGGTAGTAAGAAAATCGACCTTTCGGCGGTTTCGGTGGGTCCAACGGGTACTGCTGCGAGACATATTCTCGCGACGAAAATCATCGTTGGGTATTCAGGGAGAGTCGACGACTACGAATTCTTCTTCGTCCCAGAGGGAAAAATCGACAACAACACTGCGACAACAATTGCAGTTAGTTTCTTTGATAATGACCTTCTATCTTCTGCTGATTATCTACTGGATCAACTAAGTGAGATTCCATCAGGATGTTGTCTTTCTGCTTATCAGGGAAGCCTCGTTGTGGGAGGAGAATTTGATAAGGAAAGCATCGTTCGAATATCGCGTCCTGGTGAACCCGAATCCTTCTCCTCGGTTGATGGATTCGTCCTTGTTAATCCAGGTGATGCGGGAGAAGGGGTTAAGGCGACTATTGAATATCGCGATCTTCTTCATATTTTCAAGTCTCAGCGCACTTATGTTACGAGAAATAACGGCAACTCGCCTGCTACGTGGGACGTTAATCTTGTTGATAATGGCATTGGTACTGAATGCTTTGGCTCCTCTGTTGTCCTTGATTCTCTGGGTAATACACAAGATAGATTTATCATCGCTGATACCTCCGGTCTCTTAGGATATATCGGATCTTTCGGTGATAAGCCTTTATCTTGGAAGATCTACGATATCTGGAATCGAATCAATCGTCAGTATTTTACAAAGATTCAGGTTCATGTCGATCCAACTGATAAGGTTATCTACGTAAATGTCCCATTAGATGATGGAACTGAACCAAATTGCGTACTAATTTGTGATTATAAGAATGGCCTCTCTCCAGAAACAGTTCGATGGGGAATTGATGTTTATTCAAGGAAACCGACATCGATCTTTATCCGGTCAGTAAGAGCGATGGATGATCTTGTTCCTCGTCTAGAGTTTGGATCATCTGATGGTAATACTTATGTCCTACTTCCCAATAATACTAGTGATGATGGTATAGCAATTCATTCTTTTGGTAAGACTGCTCTTCTCTATAATTCTCCAGAAGGCAGAATCTGCCACTTCGCTAAGGTACAGTTTAGAGTTACTGGTGCTGGAAATTTTATACTTGCAGTTTCTGGACAAGATAATGATATTGGGGTGACAGTTCCAGCTCTTCAACTTTCTACTATACCTGGAAAAGATTACTTCAGACTTCTCAATCTTACAAATGAGAAGATGTCTGTGGCGTTTGCAAATGATGGTGTTGGATCAGGTTGGTATCTGAATCGTATCATCGTCCATGCTCGAGAGATTTGGGAAGAGAGGCCGCATTGAGCAGCCCTACTCCTGAAATTCTAATTCTCGGTCGGCAGATTTCCGATCCGAGGCTCTATCAAGCCTTCAAGGAAGTCAACGATAAACTCGAACTCATTCTTAAGTCTTTCGTTTTCAGTGAAGATGGACGCATCGGATTTGGATTCCATCCAGCATTTTCCGCGATGTTCGATTTGAACTCTACAGCAGCCAACGATCCACGGAAAAAGACGGGCCTTGGGCTGAATAATATCACACTGAATGACAAACTTAACATCAACATGCCCGCGAAGGGACTGCTTTTATACGATGCATCGAACAATGTCTTATCCTACTACAACGGTCAAAACTGGGTCAATATCGGTCAGTCTCTTTCTGCATCTGGAACAGTTGGATCTTCAGCTGGAATAGAAACTACTCTGATTGAGACAGTCCTTCCTGCGTCATTTCTCAGGAATGATGGTGATTCTTTTACCTTCGTCTTCATGGGATACAACACCCTTAGCGGCAATAACAAGACTTGGAGAGTGCGTCTCGGCGCTTCGAGAATTTTCGAAGTTTCTGGAATTTGGGACAATGAATCCATTTGGGGATTTGGAACTTGTCTCCGTACAGGTCCAACTTCTCAGCAATCTGGTGGATTTGCTATGCATGGAATCGCAGGTGCTACAGGCGGTGGAATCGCTTCTATACCATTCCTGACTACCGAAATCATGGCTGATGAATTGATCTTGAAATTAACCGGCCTAGGCGCCTCGAATAATGATTGTGTCGGATACAGTCTCCGAGCGACTCTAAATTGAGAAAGAGATAGAAATGGTATTCCGAATTCCGATGGATGACGATAGGCCCAGGATTCCAAGGGGTGAATTTCCAGGTGGAAATGAAGGTCCGCCTCCGCCAACAGAAAACATGCCAATATCTCCTTGGCCCGGAGTACCGGTCGGAAATCCACCGACTCCAAATCCAGTTTTAATTCCTCCTTTTGGACCTGGAGATTCTGGACCAGGATTTGAAAGTGGCGGTGGCGGTGGATATAATCCTGATCCTACTGGTGGGGGAGATGTAAGAGGACCAAAACCATTTAATCCAGGCGGTCCTCCATCAATTGGCGGTCCAATTACTCTTCCTTATAATCCTGGATTTGAACCTCCAGAAGATCAACCCATAGATAACCCATCAGGACCACCTCCAACTTCTTTTAATCCACCAAGTTCCGCTCCTAGATTTAATAGTGGCGGGGCATATGCGAATCCTGCAAACAATACGGTTGTATCTCCTCCACCTACTGGGCCATTTAATCAACCACCTTCAGGCAGACCGAATGTCGGATCATATCGAGCATATCGACCAAACTTCAAGAAAAGAAATGATGCATTCCTTCGTGGGAATACATTAGGTGGAATGGTTCCTGATCCTGCATTCATGAATCCTACGGATACAGGATATGGTGGACTTCGAACTGGTGGATATAACGATCCTTCGAATCCTCTTCTAGATGAAAATCAGAGACGAAGGAGACAGAACGATCCAAATGCTGGCGCTTTCGGTTTGGGATTAGGAGGCTAAAATGCCGGCTCGAAATCCCGGTCCTCCGCCACCGATGCCGCCACATGGATCTGCGGATCCAGATTCGCCCAATTACAATCCTGAACGCGCTCGGATGCAGGATGAAATGGGGATGGAAGCTTGGGATAAATTAACCCAAGATTGGCAGAGATGGGCCGCTCAGGAAGACGAATATATCGGAGATGCAATCGCAGAGGGAATGAGAATTGAAGACATTCCTTCTCCGTGGGGTGGTGGTGAGAAGTATCAGAATAAACCTGAGCATGGCGCATCTGTTTTTGCTCGATACGATCAAGATAGACAGGCTCAGATTCAGAGAGATGCTCTAAATAGATTGGTAAGAGCGGGACACTTAACGTGGGATCCTGCTATTGGATTGTATCGTTCCGGTGGAATCGGAGAAATGCGATACGGTGAAGATTATCGCAATGAAGCAGGACAGCGTGTAGGATCTGGATCTACTGCACAAGCGAGAGCTTACGGTGGAACTGCTACAACTCCGCAGATTTTCGGGGCTGGGGGTGCATACGGTGGAAATGCAACTGCACCTCCACCTGCTGCGCCACCTGCAAATACTCCAACGGGAAATGCGGCAGATAGACCGTATTTGAATACTCCAAATTCAGCGTATGATCGTGGATGGTCCAGATATTTAGGCCACGGTGGATCTAGCCCTTCTACGAGAAGGCCAGTTTCATCTACAAGTCCTTTTGGAGATGTTCGACAGGGTGGTGTAACTGATCCGAACAATCCAATCTATGGTTTACCTGGAAGGCAAACGGGATATATCCCTGGATTGTCTCCGACGCAGTGAGGATCCTTGATCCTTCTCATCAGGATATAAACAAGCTTATTGATCTGTATTTCAAGTATCATCGTGATGATTACGATCTTCCAAGACCTGACAACTTGATCGGCATAAAGGTCGCAAAAGAGAACGACGAGACAGTTGGATTTGGCTTAGTAAAGACATTCCACGAAGCGGTACTGATTCTGGACCCAACTACCAGTATCAAGAATAGAGCGATTGCAGTTCGAGAGCTTTTTAGGGTTGCGAAACGAGAGATGGCTGGACGTGATTTATATGCTTTCGTCAGAGACAACCCTAAATATGAAGAGCTTTTGATGAGGCATTTTGGTTTCCAACGTGTAAAGGGAAACGCTTTAATTCTTGATACAGGTGCAGAATGGGCAGAAGCCGCGAATCAAAACAAGTAAATACTGATTTAGTTCGTCAACAAGAAGAGCAGCGTAGGCTCTACGAATCTCTTGTTGATAAATATTCTACACAGGCAAATGATGCCTATGGTAGATCCTCCGAACTCTACAATGAATCTCTATCTAATTACAGAGATATTCTTGGAGATATCGACGAAGGTGGTGGTGGGAGAAGTGTCTATGAAGAATTAGCTGGAACTGGTGGATATAGTCCAGCAGATGTTGAGGAATTAAATCGGAACATCGATGATTATCGACGTTACGCATCTGGCGCTGATATCTCTGAAGCTGATCGAATTCGTATGCGTGGTGGTCGTGGGGAAAGTGGTGAATTAACCTACGATGAATTCTCCCGTACAGGTGGATTTAATCCTGAGCAGGAACGAGTTTTCAGAGAGCGAGGCACATCTGGAACTTCTTCCTTCTTTGATGCTCTACAGAATAAGATGGCCCAGTTAAATAGAGCACAAGGTGGATATAGTCCTGGTTATGAAGCTGGAACTAGAGCAGTAAGTCGAGATGCAAGTCGAGAAGTAACAAAAGCTAGAAACGATACTGAAGCTGCACTTCAGGATATGATTCGCAAGAATCGTCTTTCTGGCGCGGAAGGAGCATCTCGAACTGAAACTGCACTTCAAAATCTTCTTGCGAAGAAGTTCACAGAAGGAATGGGCGGCGCCACAGATACGAGATTCCGACTGAATCAAAATGTCGCAGGCAACAAACTCCTCGGAGCGCGTGGATTAGAGGGATTAACTAAGGGCAAGCT
>Ga0105252_10000732_pt1 | contig 18212 bp, 33 predicted proteins | sample EasRivMeERMZT100_FD_89675 | JGI IMG/M metagenome (GOLD analysis project Ga0105252, IMG submission 89675) | Soil microbial communities from meander-bound floodplain in the East River, Colorado, USA - East River MetaG ERMZT100 | ecosystem: Environmental > Terrestrial > Soil > Floodplain | place... | reverse complement strand
GTCGATCGATGCGATCAGCCTGTCGAGCAGCTCGGGCTGATTGAGGATCGGCACGATGAGGACGGGGATGCTCATCGCTCGGCCGGGAAGTAGTAGTGGACCAGCTGCTGCACGAAGGTGAACTTCACGCCACCCGCGACCATGCGGTTCCAGATGTCGGCGTCAGCTGGCAGCCAACGCTTCAGGCACTCCGGGTCGTAGCGGTAGCCGAGGCTGCGCTTGTAGACCTGAGCCCCATCGCAGAAGTTCATCCCCGACGGAGGCCAGTGGCCGTAGTTCTGGTTCCACGGCGTGATGCTCTTGCCGTAGGCGAAGTCGGTGTCCTCCGCGATGGCGGCATTGAGCAGGACCTCGACGTGGTCCTCGGTCCACGTATCGTCGTCATCGAGCGGCGCAACCCACTCGCCTGTCGCCTCATCGAGCCCCTTGTTCCGGGCGGCGTAGCCTTGGATCGACCAGATGCTGCCCGCGTCCCCGGGGTACCACGGGCGCTCGATGTTGAAGAGCTTGATCCTGCCGTCCTGTAGGCGGGCGATGGCGTCTTCGAGAGCGGCCAGCTGGTCCCCCTCCATGCCGTCACCCACGATGACGATCTCGTCCACGGGCCTCGTCTGGGCGAAGATCGATGGCAGCGCCACCGTCGTCAGGGACTCGACCCGGTTGTAGGTCGGGATGATGGCCGAGACGGTGGTCATCCGATAGCCGCCTTGACCTTCGCGATGTCCTCCTCCGCCCCGTCCGCCAGCCACGCCTCGTAGACGCGGCGATCGTGGTCGTACATCTCGCCCGTGTTGACGCGGCGATGGTTGTCGTCCCACGGGATGTCCGGGTTGTGGGCCGGGTGCAGATGCTCGATCACGATGTCGGGCAGGTAGAGCAGGCAGTCGGCCCGCTCGCCCAGCATCCGCCACGTGTTGTCGAGGTACAGATGCCGAGCCCCGGGCAGACCCATCCATCCCAGCGCCTTGATGATCGGCGACGTGATGAACACCTGCGTCGGGAGAGCCTCGTGCTGGGCACGATCATCCCCGTAGGCGAACCCGCCGCCCTCGTCCGCGAGGACCTTGCCGATCACCCGATCCCAGCCCTGCGTCCGGAACCGGTGATCGTCGCCAACGAACCCGACGATGTCGTAGTCGTCAGCAACCTTCAGGGCGGCGTAGTTCATGGCGAGGTTCATGTTGCCGACCTGATCCCGGGGGACCACCATGATCGGCAGGCTGGTGTCCTCGTTGAAGGCGAAGTAACGCTCGATGAGCGGGTCGTCTTCGTCCACGACGGGGATGAACCGAGTCTCCTCGTCCATGGCATTCGACGTACACGAGAACGCCGCCTCGAACAAGGCACCGGGATTGCCCCTGCTGGGGCACAGGACAGCGATGCTCACCGCTTGATCCCTCCAAAGACCGGGACGATCAGGTCTCGTCGTACGAGTAGCTGACCGTCTCCTGAGTCCAGTTGCCCGGGGCGCTGTCAGAGGCCACCGAGAGCTGGAAGACAACGAACTTCGTCGTCGCATTCGTGGCGCTGTACGACGCCGTGTCCCACGTCGCCTTGTTGTCCGTCGTGAAGTTCGTGAACGTCGAGTTGGCGATGGTCGAGGCGGCCGTCGTACCGACCTGATAGGTCACGTAGTTGCCCGTGTAGAACAGCGTGGTCGACGTCTGGACCGCCCCGTCGCCCCAGATCTTGAAGTTCGTCACGCCGTTGGCGGGAGCCGTGTCGAGCTTCAGCTTCAGCCACTTCTCGTAGCTGCGAGTACCCACGGCGATCGGGAACGCCTGCCGGTTGGCAAGCGTGTTGGTCGCATTGTCGGCAGTGGCGAGGTCAATGCCGGTTTGCGCTCCCGACTCCGTCGGCCCCGCGCCCGTGTAAACGCGAAGACTTAGAGAGGCAGCCATCAGGACTCCTTCTTGCTGCTGCTGCCCGATGGCGGCTGGTTGGATCCATCCGTGGGCTTCTTCCCCGGGGGCTTCCCGGGAGCGCCCGGAGTTGGAGGCTCCGGCTTGCGTGCATCCATCGACTCCTTGGCCGATGGGACTTCATCGAGCGAGACGGCCCCGGTCGGAGTGATGACGAGCAACTTGCTCGATGCATCCGTCCCGAGGGGCTCCAGCCCGTCATCACGCCGCGCCTCGTCAATGACCTTCCACGGGATCCCCGCGAGGGCCTTGGCGTTGATCTGGGCACGGCTCATGGACTCCTTCAGGTTCAGTCGCGTGAACTTGAAGGCGAGGTTGTTGTCGGGACCACCAAAGGTGGGGTCCTGAACGATCTCCCGTGTGAAGTATTCGGCGAGCAGTCCGAGCAGGGGCCGTAGACCTCGATCCTCGGATTGTTCGGACTGAACGTCAGCGGTGGCACGGTTGATGTCTGCGGTGACACCAAGATCCTGTGGGGACAGACCAAAGACGGCGCAGATCTTCCGAACGAGGTAGAGCTGCCATTCGAGGAACTGCATGTCCCGATTGGTGCCACGGAATGGGATGAACTGAGCGTTCTTCGATCCACCGATGAAGGCCATCGCGCCTCGTCCGGCGACCTCTGCCTGCCAGTAGCTCTTGAAGGCGTCGACCTGCTCGGGTCGGGCTCCCTCGCCGAGATCGAGCATTCCGTCAGGCGCAGCGTTGACGACCTGCCGGTGGTTGTACTGGTGACCGTGTAGTTCTGCATCGATCGTCGCCTTCAGGCTCTCCAGCTTGCTCAGACCGACGACCCGATAGGTGGCCGGACTCTCCATCATGTAGACCATGTCGGCGTCGGTGAACTTGTCGCGCTCGTAGTTGTCCGGGTACCAGAAGTAGCGCGCCTCGGCGTCGTCGGTGCCATCCCAGATCGAGCTGACCTTGACCTTCGCGCCGTCGACCGGCCACAGGCCGACCAGATCGCCGCGCAGGCTCCGCTCCTTCTCGATCACCCCCGCGTCGAGCACCAGCAGGTCCTCGATGATGGGCTCGATGAACGTCCGCCACGAGTCCGATCGCGGGTTGGGCGTGATGAACAGCTGCTTGATCCGCTTCTGGAGCGCGGGGTTCGGATCCGGACCCTCCGGGTTGTTCTTGACGATCTCCCACTCGGACTGGCTCGTTTGGGTCTTCCGGATGTTGACGGCGGCCCGGATCCATTCGCTGTGCTCGGCCCATGTCCGATACATCGAGGCCCGTGGCTTCCCGACCCGCTGCCTCCCATCGCCACCGCTGAGGAAGCCGCCGTCATTCCCGGTCAGGGCAGACGAGGAGGGAGAGGGGACGTTCTTCGGTGACGTCCGGAACGCGTTGCTGAACCACTCGCCGACCGCGCTCATCCGAGGCCGTCCTTGAAGTGGGACTGGATGAGCTTGTCGACGGCGTGGTTGGCGTGGTCGGCGGCGAGACGGTGGTTCACGCGAGTGACGGCCTCGTCATAGGTGTAGCGGATGGTGTCGAGGTTGCTCATCAGGTCGGCGAGATACTCCGGGACGACACGCGGGCCATCGCGGAACTGGATCTCTTGGGCCTCGGGGAGCTTGCCCGACGGGAAGGCGAGCGGCATTGGTTACCTCCGTACCGACCCGAAGAAGAAGCCGCCGCCCACGAGGTCCATCGAGAAGCCGAGTGAGTCGACCATGTCGTCGTGGCCCTTCGGGAAGCTGAGCAGCTGCCGCTCGAAGTCGCTATCTTCGAGCGACGCGTGATGGAAGACCTTGTGAGCCTCGTACTTGGCCGCGACGGCGCGAGCACGAGTCACCTTGTCCGCGTCTGACTTCCGCCCCTCGATCGGGATGCGCGGGTACTCCTTCATCACCGTGTGAATGAGGGTCGACTGGAACATCTGGTTCTCCACGATCACGAGCGCGATCGCGGGATAGGCCGAATAGCCATCGTTGATGAACTCGGCGTGGCCGGTCTCGCGCCGGTCGGCGTAGACCGACATCACGTACAGGTCACCCGTGTCGTTGTCCTCGGCGGTGATCGCCCGGGCGGTGTAGTCGGCGGACTCCTTCTCCGAGCTTGCGAGATCCACGCCCATCCGGAACGTGAAGGTGTGGCCCTCGGGCAGCGTCGTGAAGTATTGGAAGTTGCGCTTCAGGAAGAGGTTCCCGGACATGAGCCCGGAGATGTCGTTCTGGTACGAGCAGCTGAACAGGGCCGTGCCCATGTCCTCGCGCTCCTGATAGAGCTTGTCGATCGGCCAGTAGCCCGGCCAGTAGCTGAACTCCTCGCCGTCCTCGTCAGTCTGGATCGCCTTGACGATGACGTGCTTCCAGCCCTTGCCGCCCTTCTCTGGCGGGTCGATGAGCTTCTGGTACAGGTCGTCCTCGGCCCAGCGGGTCCCGAAGATGATGAAGATGCCGCCGGGCACGAGACACGGCTTCAGGGTCTTCCAGAACCACGTCTCGACCTTCTGGCGGGCCTCCGGGGTGAGGGTGTTCTCCTCGTCCAAGATGTCGTCGCAGACGATGATGTCGAAGCGCTTCGAGATGATCGCGCCGCCAGCTCCCGCCGAGTACAGCGTGACGTCCTTGGAGCCGTGCCAGCGGCTGTCGGCCCTGAGCCACTCGACATCGGTCCACTTCGCCGACGACTTCAGGTTCCCGAACACGTCGTGCTGGTTGGAGTTCGACTCGAACGTGAACCTGATCGCCCGGCTGAAGTCGTTGGCCTGCTTCGCGGTGTTCGAGATCAGCCCGATCCGGATGTCCTTGCGCCGGGAGATCTCGTGGGCGACCTTGATCGTGTCGCCCCACGTGGTCTTGGCGGACCCACGGGGCATGAGGATGACGATGTTCTCGCGGGCGGCGATCGCTTCATCGATCGCGTCCACCATCACTCGATGGTGGGGCTCCGGCTCGTAGCCGAAGACGTACTCGCCGTATGCGTAGACGTCAGTTGGAGCGAGCTGCCGTAGGATCGCTCGCTCGATCCGTTCCGCCTGTTCGGGTGAGAGCTGCTCGGGGTCGAATGGCTGCAAGGAGCGTCCTCAGATCTTCAGGGTCGACCTCGGCATTCGCGTTGAGGTTCAGGTTCCGGCTCTCGGCGATCGTGGACGGCTTGCCCGTGATCGCGAGGTACTGCTGGACGAGCGTCTGGAGCTGGTTCGGGCCGAAGCGCTGGACCGGTCGCCACACGATGTTGCCCTCATCGTCGCGGAGAACGGCGGTACCGTCCATCACGGGCTCGCGGGCATCCATGTCTTCGGCCATCTTCAGGATGCCTGCGTGGACGACTTCGAGCAGGTCGGACTCGATCGCGGCGACCTTGGTCGCACGCTTGTCGGCAAGGGCCTCGATCGAGCGGTTGTCGACCTGTCGCTGGAACTCAGCGCGAAGAGCGTCCCAGCCCTCTTTGTTGGAGCGGGCTGAGACGGTCGACCACGTCGGGATGTCGTTGATCCGGCACAGTTCCCGGATTGACATCGCCCCTTGGACGTACTGGTTCTTCAGGCTGATGTAGTCGTACTTGGTACCCATCGTGGACCTAGCTGAGTGGGTTCTTGCCGCCACTGAAGAAGTACAGCAGCCCGGCGAGGATCCCCGCCGCCCAGCCGAACTTGACGAAGAAGTCGCCCACGATCTGGGCGATCGGCGCTGGGATCGACTTGATGATCGGCCCGAGCAGGAATGTCAGGAGCGCCCCGACGACGACCGCGATGACGACCGCGATGACGATGGTCTCGATCACTTCCTCACCCTTGCCTTCGTCTTCGCCTTGGGCTTCTCGTCCTCTACCGTGACCGAGACCTCGTGATCGACCTCGGCTTCCACGTTGACATCGATCGTCGCATCCGGCTCTGCGTCAGGTTCTGGCGCAGGAGCGGGCTCAGGTTGAAAGGGCGGGGGCGTCGCCACCGCCACTGCCTCCTCGCAAGCTGTGTGGGCAGTGCCCCCAGCCGGAACGAAGTCAGCGATCGGGTCGACCCCATAGGTGATGCGAACTTCGCCGCAGAGCGCCCCGGGGTCGCTCAGCTCGAAAGCGTGCCAGACATCATCCTTCAAGAACCACTGAGTCATGGTCATCCTCCTGCCAGATAGTCGGCGCAGATCAACTCCAGCGCCTTCCAATCATCGCTCACGCCATCTTCACGGACCCTTACAAGAGCCTCGTCAACCACGTCAGCTGCGCTCTTCGGCAGTCGAAAGACCCGTTCAACCCAGCGCTCTTTCTTGTCAGCCGCCTCGGCAGGCTTCTGCTGAAGAGCATCCCAATCGATCGCTTCGCGTCGCTCGGCGATCATGGCCGCGAGCTGCTGCCGCCGCAGGGGCAGGACGGACTCCAGATCGCTCATGGACCGCTTCGAGGCGAGATCGCGCACGAGAGCGGCCAGCTTCTGGGGATTGGGCCTGCCACGGAGTTCATTGAGGATGAACGTCAGCTGCTCGGCGTCCGCGTCGTCCACGTCGATGATGGCGACCGGGACCGCTTCGAGCCCTTCGTCCTTGGCCGCCTTCCAGCGGTGCTCCCCGTCGATGATCTGGTACGCCTCACCGATCTTCCGGACGGTGATCGGGTCGATGAAGCCGAACCGGCGGATCGACTCCCGGGCCTTCTCGTAGTCCTCGGGGTCCATCTCGTTCGGGTTCCACGGGTTCGGGACCAGCATGTCGAGCCGGATCTCCTCGAACCGCACGGGCTGGCTCATCGGCGTAGCTCCTGCGTGCAGATGCCCAGCAGCCGCCCGTCCCCGACCTCGACCCGCACGATCGTCGGATGGACCAGCAGCAGTCGCTCCATGGTCCACGCCGCGACCTGCACGACGCTCACGTCCTTGACATGGAGCATCTCGTTCAAGTCACGGTCCTGCCACTCGGCGATGAGGGCATGGAGATCGACTTCAAGGTCCGCCTCCCCGGAGATCCGCTTCTCGACGGTGACGGTCCAGTGGTGGCCGTGGCCCCGCTGGCAGCGAACCCGCGTGGTGTCCGTGTGCGACGCGTCAAACTCGGCGATCGCACGAATGTGCTGTTCCACGGTGATCCCTCCGTGTACGATGGCCGCGCCGCTTGCGGGGTTCCACCGAGTGGCTGAACCCGGACCCAAGGGCGCTGACCGTCTCGTGGAACAGCGGAAGGTGCTACAGGTTCGGCGGACGCTACCCGTCCCAGCTGGCGGCATCTCTCTGCCCAAAAGAAGGGACGGGGTAGCCGCCCATAGGCCACCCCGTCCGTTCGAGGGTCCTCGGCCCCCAGACCGAAGAGAGAGATGTGTTCGATTGCGTGCGAGTCTAACAGCACGGCTGTGCTACTCGCCAGCCCCTTTCGTGTACCTACTTGGGCTCCGCTGATGCCCGCTGCGGGTTGGGCGTCCACGTCCCGAGGACCTCGATGTAGGGCCGCCTGCTGCGGATGACCCTGACGGTCTCGGTGATGGTCGGGAACGTGTCGCGGAACTCGCGCACACCGATCATCGGGTGCTCTTTGCGCGCGTGACTGCGCTTGGTCGTCTCAGCCATCTTCAGCGTCTCCGAATGGTTGTTCCGTGACCCCCGTGTCGGTGTCGCTCCACAGCTCGGTCTTCGGGTCATACCGCCAGTTGACGGTGACGTCGCTGATGAGCAACAGCTCGATGACGCCGTCACCGTTGACGGCGACCAAGTACGGGTTCCCGTCCTCCGTGTCCCCGAGACCCAAGAGGATGCGTGGGAGCGAGTCCTTGATCGCCGTCGACTTGATCGGCGGGCTGAACGTCGCGATTGACAGCGGTCGTCCCTCCTAGCAAAAGAGCGGCCCTTTCGGACCGCTCCGTTGCACGTACTGTAGCAGGTGGTGGATCAGAACGGCCAGTTCTGGTCCTTACCCGCCTCCAGAAGCTCGATCACCTTGAAGCTCTGGTCGGACAGGCCGCCACCGAGGGCGTACCGGTGGTTCTCGCCGACCGGCAGCATCCCCGCCTTGTAGCCCGCGAGGTTGAACAGGTAGATCGGAGCCTTGATGGCCTCGATCCGATCCTTGCCCTCCCACGACGGGTACGGCTGGTGCCCCCAGAACGAGCTGGTGCCGTGGGGCTGACCCCACGACGTCGCCTGCTCGTCGGTGATGATGATGACCCGATCGTGGCCCTTGAACCAGCGATCGAGCGCCTGAAGGGTGTTCGTCCCACCCTGCTCGTTGGGCTTGCGCTTGATGTCCTCCACCAGCCGCAGGATCGACTGCGACTTGTGAAACTGCACCGGACGCGACTCGGTCTCGAACGCGACAAGGTCGGCATTCTCGGCCCGCACCGCGAGCGCAGCGCCGAAGACACACGCGCCAGCCTCCCGGGTCAGGTCGGACTTGTCCGACAGACGCGACTGCGTCATCGAGCCCGAGATGTCCACGAGGATGAGGGTGCGGCCCTTCAGCCCGGGCACGTTCGCGAGCGACAGGTTGAGCGCCGTCTCCAGCGGCTCGCCCCAGCGCATCGAGTTCGTGGCCGCCCACGCCCCGAGGAACCGGATCGGGAACATCCGCCCCTTGGCGATGTTCTCCGGGTCGGTGATCTTGGCCTTGACGGTCGCGGCCGCCTCATCCGAGATCCCGGCCTGATCGAAGTTCCGGAGGTTCCGGACGAGGGCGAAGATGCCCATGTTCGGGATCATCGCCTCCCAGAAGCGCGCGTCGAGCTTGCCGTAGCGGGACGACGCGGTCTCCCACGTCAGCTCCGCGTCGCGGACGAAGTCGGCGTTGAACGCCTCCTTGAAGGCGTCACCGGTCAGGGCCAGCGCCTTCTCGTACCCGGCCAGACGACCGAGGACCTCGGGATCGGCGACCCCACGGCCGTGCCGCTGGTCGAGCAGGTACTTGAACAGGGCCGACTGCCACGGGGCCTTCGGCTCCGGGTGGACCAGCTCGATGACGTCGGCGAACCGGATCGGCTTGCCCGCGCCGTCCCACTTGGCCGTGTTCCGCTCCGAGTAGAGGCGAAGCACGGCGTCGGCGACACCACGCTTGATGGGCTTCGGGATCTTCTTCCCGAACCGGCTGATCCAGTAGCCGAGCATCTCGGCGGGCTCGTCGGCGCGCACGATGGCGGAGCTGACGATGTCCCGGTTCCGGATGGTCGACGCGGCGACGGGCTGGGTCAGCTTCTGCCGGACCAGCTCGGCGGCCATGACGATCGAGGCCGAGCGCATGTTCATCTCGTTCCGCAGGAACGGAACGAACCGGGCGATCCAGTCGGGGTCGTCGTTGGCGACCTGACGGATCAGGTGCTCGAAGCGCTCGTCACGGGCCTTGCCGGACTCGTAGAACGTCTTCTCGCTGACCATGTTCGACACGGCGAGCATGAACAGCTCGCCCTTCGGATCGCGCGAGTACCCGGCCCCGCCCTCGTAGGTGACGGTGTCGGGCGTGGAGCTGATCGACCGGATGGCCCCGTCCGGGGGCTTCTGCGGCCGGGATGCGAGCTTCGTCATGGGGATCCCTCTCCAGACATGAAGAAAGCGCCGACGAGAACCAGTCGGACAAGGGTGGTTGTCGTTCAAGCAACGAAGTACCCCTGCCCTTCGCACCGTCAGCGCGATCAGGCTTTGTGACGACGAGGACAGGTTGCTGAGGTCAGCGGGTGTCGAGCCCGCCACCGGCAAGCCGGTGTTCAATCCAACGAAGTAGCCCCAGACGACACACCGCCGTCACGATCAGTTGATGACGAGGACAGAGCGGAGAAGGTTGTCGTGCTCTGCCAACTGAGCTACGCCCCGGTTGCCCGGGAACGGCTGGACTCGAACCAGCGACCACGTCCTTGACAGGGAAGTAACCCACCCCTGCGCACCGTCATCAGATCATCGAGATGAGAACTGGTTCGGCGAAGGTCTTGAACCGTTTGCACTACCAACTGTGCTACGGAGCCCCGGGAGGCTCCGACTGGACTCGAACCAGTGACCCAACGAAGGAACCCACGCCTGCGCACCATCTCGCGCTTGTGACCCTCGGGTGGTAGACCGAGGGCCTATTCAGTTATGCCCTACGAGGACAAGTGGCGGAGGTAGTTGACCGAGCCATCCGGTCCAGCGGAGCCGAAGCCCCACCGAAGGAGTCGAACCTTGATCCAAGCAATGGAAGTAACCCCTGCCGACGCACCGTCGAGCCCAGCTAGTGTACCGATCTGGGACGGGCCGTCAACCCTCGTGGCGAGGCAAGCCGGTCATGGCCGAATGCGCGTGCTCGGCGTCGGGCTCGGTGTGCGCGTGATCGTGGGCGTGGCGAACCCCGCCGTGGCTGTGGAAGTGTGAGTGCGGCTTGGGGTCGGGCGGGCGCGGATGCTCGCGCATCTCGTCGGCCAGCGTCCGCTCGTGGTTCCAGAAGCCACCGCGTCGGTACTCGACCATCAGTTGGCTAGGCTCCTGTCTGCGCGCTCCTGAAGGGCGTCCGCGAAGTCGCGGGACTCACGCCAGTCGGGCGACTCGATGAAGACGGGCAGGCGCACGACCAGCCGCATCATCGTGATGAGCTGCCCGTCCGGGAGCGGGAACGTGACGGACGTCGCGCCCTGCTCGTGCGCCGCCTCGATGGCGTCCTTGCCGATCTCGGCCATCTGTTCCTTGGTGATGAGGCCGCTCGGCATCCAGATCGCCACCCAGCCCCTCGACTCAGGCATCCTCGATCTCCTCCACCGGAAAGGTCAGGTTCGGCTCGTTCTGGAGATAGCGAGCCCGGCTGACCTCGGTCGACAGCGCCTGCGCCACCGTCCGTGCGATCGAACTGTAGAGGCGGCCGGTGTCGACGTCGATCTCACCGTTGAGGATCATCGTCGCCACCTTGTTCGCCTGACTCGCGAACTCCATCGCGGTATGCGGCTCGCGCCAGTGCCGAGTCGACGGCGTTGATGGCGGCTCGGACGGCTTGGAGGGCTGGGACGTGCTGTCCGGATCGGGTGCGAGATGTCCGAACCCATCGCCGAACGCTTGCACGGTTGTGTGCTCGGTACCGTCGTACCGCTTCGCGGTGCGCCGCACGACGGTGCTCCCCTCGCTCTGGGTCACTTCGATAGTCGGACTGTCGGCACGCGGAGCAGAGTCGGCTTCCAACTCGTCGTTCGCGGCCACACCGAGCGCATAGGGGCACGGGCTGACCCCGTCCCACTCCGACGGGTCCCCCACCCAGCTGTGGGTCGAGCACCGGATCAGCAGGCTGTCCGGGTTCTGGCTCCGGACGAGCTTGCAGCTCTCGCTCATCCATCGAGCCCGAAGACGGCATTGATCTTCTCGCGGTCGGTCATTGGGGGGTCCTCAGCGTGAACAGGAGCTTGAACGGCGTCTCCGCCCGCTCCAGCTTCTGCATCGTCCGGCGCACCAGTCGATAGTGATGGAGCGGGAACCAGATCCTGACGGTCCCGCCGCTCCTCTCGAACTCGATCCCGATCTTCACGAGTCAGCTCCTCTCGCTCGTGTGCTGGTTCGTTCTCATCTCGTGCCCGGTGAAGGGCCGAGTCGTGCCCGCATCTGGCACACGTCTTGACCAGATGGAAGACGGGCTCGCGGACGTAGGTGTCGCACGGCTCGTCGTGCCAGTTCATGGCGCATGGACGACACAGGACGTGCTTCTTCTCGATTACCCGAGCACAGGGATGGTTCCTGTGCTCGGGGATCGCTACGTTGTAGAACGTAGCGCACTGGCAGGTGGTCTCGGCCACGGGCTACTTGTCGAGCCGCTCCGACTTGGCGGTGATGTACTCGGGCGCGAGATCGCCCAGCTCTTCGGAGATGGCGGCCTCGATGACGAGCGCCAGCTTCTCGTTGGTCGGCGGCACGAGGTCACCGCCCTCGTCGTCCTTCAACACGACCCTGACCAGATAGGACGCGACGATCTTCTTGCTCATTCCGGTTCCTCCTCTGGCGGCAGCGCCGCCTCTACGCTCTCCCAGCCCTCGGGCCGGATGAAGTGAAAGCCGTTCTTCGAGGCCATGCGCTCGGCCCAGAAGACGATCTCCTCGCGCGTGTCCGCGCCATCGATGAGCCCGAACGCTCCCAGCAGCTGGGCGGGCTCGGTGTAGCGACAGATGACGTAGTCCTTGGCCTTCATCGAGGCCCCGGTCGCCCAGAACTTGCCGACGCTGATGCGCTCAGCGGCGGTCGACTCCCGGACGGTGATGTGAGGCTCCATGCCCCACGGGTGGACCCGGGCGCAATCCTCACGCCCGAAGCTCTCCTCGACCCAGCTCATGGTTCGAGTTGTTCCAGCAGCCAGACGACGAGATCGGCGTGATCGGGCCACACCAGATCCTTACCGGGGTGAGCTGCCTGCCAGCGCTTGATCGCTCGCATGTCCGCCGCCCAGCGCAGGTCGAACCCGGCCTGAAGCTCGGACTCTCGTCCCGGTCGAGCGCAGCCCGGGCACAGGAAGCGCGGCACGCCTTTGTGCTGGTCCGTCGTCCGGAACGGGATGCCCGAACATGCCGCCAACCCCGAGCCCATCGGGTCTTCGAGATGGACGACGATCACCGGGAACGTTGGCATCTCTCCGTGGAGCTGGAACGCCTCAATCACCTGCTGCCTCCCGCTGCTTGCGGACATTCTCGCCAAAGTGCCATGCGTCGATGATCGAGGGGTCGACGTCCCCGACGAAGTCGTAGAGGCGCTGGGTCTCGGCGAGGATCGCTTCGACCCGCTCCTCCAGTCGATCGAAGCGGCCAACGATGTCGGCGTCACGACGATCCTCGTACTCCAGTGGGATCGTCAGGCCGCCGAACACGACGACCTGCGGGATGTCGGACTCGGTCCGCCACCAATCCTGCCAGTAGGCGCGGATGGCATCCAGCTGGTACGGAACGATGTCAGGACCGGCGTCAAGGACGTAGCGATCGTCGGTGAGGCGGATGAGCTTCACGGCTGTCGCCGGGCGTAGACGTGGGCCACGAACGGGCTGCCGCCGAGCATCGTCTCGTGCTGAGCGGTCCCGATGTACTCGGCGTCGCTCGGGACGTCGTCGCCGGTCATCGCCACGGCGAGGGTAGTGCGGACACCGACCCCCACCGTGACCTCGGCCCAAGCGACGAGATCCTCGCCCTGCCAGCCGACGGCAAGGAAGCGGGGCTCGTCCTCGCTCTCGAACGTGATCGCGACCGGGATCTTGAACTTCAGGATGCGGCGGCTCACAGGCCGATCTCCTCTTGCCCCGGGCTCGGGATCACCGGCTCGGGCTCTTCCTCTTCGGCCGCCTCGCGCGCGGCCTCCTCCAGCCGTTCCCGCACATCATCGGCACGCTCGATCTCCTGACCCGCGTCCGAGAGGTACCCGGCGAGCAGATCGAGGAAGTCGTCATCGATGACGTCTGGGATGGACAGGAGCTTCTCGGTCCGGGTCTCGGCCTGTGCCGCCTCCATCGAGTAGGTGTCGAGGCGCGAGGCGTTCAGCTTGTCGACGGCAACCTGCAACCGCGCTGGGTCATCGAAGTAGGCAACGTACGCGGTGTAGTCGCCGGTCTCGTGGGCGAGGACGCCGATCTTGGTTGGAGCCCGGGCCGGGGCTTCGGCGATGTGGCGTTCCAAGGTTCGCAGCACATCGGTGTCGGGGTAGTGCTCGGCCAGCCAGTCGCGGACATCGGTGATGGTCAGCGTCAATCCAAGCGGGTCGGTGAGCGATGGCACGTGCGGGGCGGGTGCTGTCGTCTCTGAGGCGAGGGCGGCGTCGATTGCGGCGTGGACGCGCTCGCGCCGCGACACCGGGTCCGTCGAGAGAGTCATGGCCCGCTCGATATCCTCGTGCAGCCGTTCTCGCAGCCCACCGGGGTCGGCGGTCCGGGCGGCACCGCAGCCGCACTTCGACCAGTCGCCCTCGATGGTGTAGCCGCAGGCCGGGTGGTGCCCGTGGAACAGGCGGATGTCTTCGGGATCTGCGAGAGCGAGGAGGTCAGCCAGCAGGCTGCACTCCCCGTCCTCGCAGTGGCCCCATCGGGTGTCGTGGAACGCCGCAAGGGCGACCCGATCGGTCATGCCCCCGGGGCCTCGGGCGCGTTGGCCTCGATGAGCCGTTCGAGGTCGCTGACGGCAACGCTGACGGCGGCAGCCAGCGGAGCCGGACGGACGGTGTCGGAGAGATGCAGGACCGCGTTCATCCTCGCCTCGTAGTCGAAGTGCTCCTGCACCTTATACATGGTGGCGAGGGCCTTCTCGACCTGTCGCCGGTCGTCGTCGTTCATTCGGTGTCCCTCCGTGCGTCATGGAATGTGACCATCCCCGCGAAGTCGAGGAGCTTGATGTCCACGTTCTTCGGTCTGGGCAGGTAGATGAACTCGCGCTTGTCGTTGTAGAGCGCCATCTGGTCTTGGACGGTGGTGAACGAGATGAACTCGATCTCCTTCGCCCGGAACTCCGCCTCGGTCACTTGCCCGTTTCGCTCGTCCTCGATCCGGATCGAGACCTTGACCGGCCGCTCTTGGGGGTCGGCTTCGGGACCGGGTGGAACTCCCGCTCCGGCCGGGCCGCCGTCAACTGCGCCGCCCGCTCCGCCGCTTCCTTCGGCGTCTCGATCAACTTCGGCGTCGCCGCCGTCGTCCATGGTTCCTCCTCCCTGACGACGGACGTCTCCGTGACGCGGATCTTGTCGATCACGGTCACGCCGCCCTCGTCGTGGCTCTCCTCGATGACGCCGCCGATCTCGACCTTGGGGGGTCGCGCGGATCGGGGGGCTCCATCGCTACTGACCGATGCCTTGGTCTGGGGACCCGCGAGGAACTGCCGCAGCGCCTCGTTCACGATCTCGGCCCCGGACTGGCCGGTCTCGAACGCCTTCACGCGAGCCTTGCGCCACAGCTCGGGGTCAATCGCGATCCGAGCCATCAGCATCCTCCCGCTGCGGCTGGTCACCCACGGGGGGTGCGGTCACTCCCGCCAGCTCGTGCCGAGCCAAGCGGGCGATCCACTCGGCAGCGGAGATCCCATCCAGCATGGCAGCGGCTCGAATAGTCCTCCAGAGGCTGGGCTCCAGCTTGATCCGGACGGAGACATTCTGGTCCTCGGGCATGGCACTCCTCGGGTGTCGCTACGGGCTCAGGTGACGCGAGTGTACCACACGCCCGTAGGTGCGCTAGTGTCACCATGGATGGTGGAGCACGCGGCGGCCATGGTGTCGGTGGTGTCACCACGTGCGCTGGGGCTCCTCCGTGCGGTGCTGCCACCCGGTTCCGAGGCCCACCGGGTGTGTGGCCGGGATCTTGTCGTGACACTCGATCGTCCCCAAGCACGCGACGGTTGGGACCCATCCCCGGTGGGGGATACTTGACCTACCGGGACGGCCCATGCCCACCGGGGCGAGCGCGCCGCACACGAGCGCGCGGAGGTACACGCATGTACACGAACGCACAGGTCGCTGCTCTGGTCACCACGCTCGACGCGCGCATCGCACGCATCGAGGCGGCCATCGTCGCCACGGGCGCGCCCGCCAGCGCGCAGGCCAGCGCGCCCGTCGTGCCCGCCACGGCCGCGCTCGAAGCCAAGACCGCCAAGGTCAAGGCACGCTGCGCCACGCACGACAAGACCTTCACGGTCACGAGCGCGGGCGCGCCCACGGGCACGGCGTTCCACGCGACGTGGTGCGACAAGGGCTTCGAGCCCGTCGCCTAGCCGCTCCCGCGCACGAGGCGAGTCACCCTGCTTGGGTGGCTCGCCTTTTGCCGTTTGTGAGCGACGCCAGCCCGTGGTCCCACACGGCGCTCGTCGCTCGTCACAGGAGGTTCGTCACCATGGCTCGCAACGCCGCATGGCTGGACATGCAGGACCAGCTCATCTACGAGCGTGCTGCCTCACGTGAGGCGGGCGCGCCCGACTTCATCGCCGACGAGCGTGGCAACATCGCCATCGGCCAGCACACGTCGCACGCCGCCTCGTCACTCGTCATGCCCGTACACGACGTCTATGAGGAGGACCGGCGGTCGGGTGGCGGCGCTCGTCGCGTGGCACCGGGCATCACGTTCACGCCGATCGACACAGCGCTCGTCGCGCTTGACGAGGTCGAGGTCTGGGTCTTCACGCCAGAGGGCATCCCGGTCATGGACGTCGAGCTGACGATGGCGGCGCGAGAGCAGCTCGACGCTCCTCGCCCGACGTGGCTGGAGCGCATCGCCCGCCGCTTCCCCGCCGCCGCTCGTGATGTGAGCGGCCATGTCTGCGACGCACTCCTGCCCCGTGGTGAGTGCGAGAGCTGCTGGCTGGACAGCAAGTGACGACCTACGTCACCAACGTCACCGTGAGGGTGGCGGCGAGGCTGGTCGCGGGTACCAGCGCTCAGGTACGTGAGGCGGCGACCGACGTCGAGGACGTCACCGTGGTCACGTGCCCAGATCGTGAGGCGACGCTCGTCGTCGCTGCCTTCCGTCGGGCTCAGGTGTGGCTCGACCGCTACTCCCCGCCTCGCCCACCACGTGGTGGCACGAGGCGACTCACCCATGTCCAGCCCATCGTGGGACAGGTGATGCCGGTGCTCGCCTCGTCGCAAGAGACGGCGTTCGTTGCGGCGTTCTCGCCTGAGATGGAGTCGCTGGAGCGGCGAGCCCGTCGTCGCTAGTCCACGTGACAGGCGCGAGGCGTGACCCATACGTGGTCGCCCTCGCGCCTGCCGCCTATGCGCGATGCCCACCACGTGGGCCGTGCAGCGTTCGTTCGTGAGTTGTTCGGTTGCGTCCCACATATGGGACGTTCACAATACGAGAGGAGCACAACACGTGGCACAACTTGGTGGCAAGGCGACCCGGACGGTCCTCACATCGTTGGAGCTGCTGTCCGATGACGGGGAGCACGTCCTGATGCTCGACTCGGTCGACGGTCTCGGTGGCGGCGGCGTCACGTTCAAGACGCGTCGTCCGTGGGAGAGCGCGTGGGGCTCGCACCCGACCTTCACGGTCAACTCCCGCGACGCGGATCTCGTCGCGAAGCTCGTCGCCAATCAGGACGCGAAGTACGTGGAGCGGCAGCTCGCGAACATCGTCACCAGCGACTTCTCGGGCAAGGACCCGAACCCGCCCGAGGACGAGGCGGCCAAGCTCGAATACGAGGCTCGTTGCACCGAGCTGGACATCGAGCGAGCCCGCGCCGCGAACATCCAGCAGGAGTTCATCCTCGACCACTCTCGCGACAAGCACATCACGGCCGACGTGACCGGTTGCCCGACCTGCGAGGCGAAGGTCATCCCGTCCGCCCCGTTCGAGTCGTCGCCGCTCGATCGCCTGCGCGACGCCGTGGACGACATGGAAGAGGAGCTGCCGTTCTGATGGGCGGCGACATCGAGGTCACGTTCACGCAACGCGAGATCACCACGGTCGAGGCGTACGGCTACGTCCTCGACCCTCGTCGGGGCGACAACACGTTCGACGTTCTCGGGGCGGCGGTCACGAGCGACTGCCCCGAGGACCACGACTACGACGCGGATGGCTACCCCATCTGCGACCACATCGACGGCGTCACGCTGGACGAGGTCGCCGTCGCATACGAGGAGGGCACGGTCTTCGATGAGGCGGCGTTCGCCTCGTACGGGCCGTTCTTCCTTCAGGTGTATGGCGAGGAGCCGGGAGAGCCCCAGCCGCCACGCATCGAGGACGTCATCTACATCGCGATGGAGGCGGGTCGGTTCCGCGAGGTTCCCGCCGCCACCATCGCCCGCATCGTCGCCCTGCTCGACGGCTACGGGTTCCTGAAGCTGGAGGAGAGCTGATGGCCGCCACGTTCTACGCCCAGCGCCTCGCCGCCTATCGATGGCAGGACATCGCCGACGCCATCGCCAACGTGATCGCGATCGTTCGCGAGTGGTACGAGGAGGAGGGCGGCAACCTCGCCTCGTCGCCCACCGATGGGTGGGAGGTCAAGCACAAGGGCATCCTCGCCTCCGCCTCGTATGACGAAGGCGAGAACGCCATCGTCGCCAGCGTGTATCTCGGCCAGACGTTCCGCGACTCACCGTCCGGTTCGTTCTACGCACCGTGGTCAGCCGTGCCCGTGGCGCTGTACGAGAAGGACCTCAGCTGGAGCCTCGCGTTCGAGCGTGCCGCCAGCAAGTACGGCCTCTCGCTCGTGAGCGGCGAGGGTGACCCGACCGACACCTACGCCATGGTCTACGCAGACGTGATCGACCCGGCCGATCTCGCGCTGATGCCCGACGACATCGGAGCCAAGTGATGGTCGAGACATTCATCCTGTTCGCTCTCGTCGGTGCCGCCATCGTGTGGACCCGACGGTCAGAGCGTCGTGACGCACGACGTCGCAACCAAGCCCATCCGTGGCGCACGCGTGACGGCGTGAGGCGACGACGCTAGGCCCCGCATCGGGGCCAGC
>Ga0105252_10000731_pt1 | contig 18233 bp, 17 predicted proteins | sample EasRivMeERMZT100_FD_89675 | JGI IMG/M metagenome (GOLD analysis project Ga0105252, IMG submission 89675) | Soil microbial communities from meander-bound floodplain in the East River, Colorado, USA - East River MetaG ERMZT100 | ecosystem: Environmental > Terrestrial > Soil > Floodplain | place... | reverse complement strand
GGATACTGCGGCGGGTCAGGCAGTTCTAACCGCAGCCGGTGGACGAGTGACGGCCTTGGATGGCGAAGAGCTGATTTATGGCAAGCCCGGGTTTGCTAATCCACATTTCATCGCATTCCGAGGTGAGTTGGATTTGGATTTCAGGCACGTGACGGCTTACGTCAAAGAGGAACGATAGCGATGGAGCTAGGCACTCTGGTTTTAATTGGAATTACATTCTTCGCGGCTTTCGTGAACGGGGCGTTGGGTTACGGGTTCTCGTCTCTTACAGTTCCGGTCGCCCTTCTCTTCTATGCAAACCGGATCCTGAATCCAGCGCTCGTCCTGATTGAAGTTGTCGTGAACATTTACGTACTGTTCATCAATCGGGCCAGCATTACATCCATCTGGGGACGCGTTTACCCGATTGTCATTAGTTTGGTGCCAGGAGTTGCAGTTGGCAGTTATATGGTCGCGTCGATTCATCCGGGATGGATGAAATTTGCGACATACGCGTTCATACTTCCGCTGATCTTGATTCAAGCGGCGGGAATCCGCAGGCCGATCCGTTCGGAAAAACTGTTTGGAATTCCGTTCGGTGCCGGGCTCGGGTTTCTGTATTCGATAACAACCATATCGGGCCCACCGATCGCGCTGCTTTTTAATAACCAAGGCTTGGTCAAGCGAGACTTTCGCGCGGGTTTGGCGGTGATTCGCGTTGCCGAATCGTCGTTGACGGCGATTGCTTACTATTACCTCGGCCTCTTCGCCGTTGAAAGCTTAAGGCTGATTCCTTTCATTACCCCGGGAATACTGATAGGGATCCCTTTGGGTGCCTATCTTATACGACGCATGGATGCCGAAACCTTCCGCCGTATCTGCATGAGCTTCGATGTTTGGATCGTGGGCTTCGGCCTTTCTCGCGTACTACTTGAACTGAAGTTGGCGCAAGGTGCCTCAGCCTATGGTCCAATGTTCCTGGCAATGGTGGTGGACAGTTATCTGTTATACGTGTTCTTTGCCAAGCGGAACGGAATGCTGGCCAGCCAGACTCAATCCAACGTCAATTCTAAGCTTTGAGGTCCTTCAGAATCTCTCTTCCGGCGTTAAAGCCCGGAGCGCCTGTGACACCGCCCCCGGGATGGGTGCCGGAACCACAGAGGTAGAGCCCCTTGATGGGTGACCTGTACTGAGCCCAACCGTGAAGAGGGCGGAACGCGAAGAGCTGATCTAGAGAAGGTTCGCCATGAAGAATGTGGCCGCCGCTCAGTCCGAACTGCTCCTCGAGGTCGAGAGGTGTCAGGACCTGCTGAGCGATGATTAACCCGTTTACGTTCGGCGCATACTCAGAAAGTGTCTTGATAACGGTCTCGCCCAGCGCCTTTCTATGCAAATTCCAGTCACCCGACTTCAATTTAAACGGTGTGTATTGCACGTGTATGGACATCACATGACCTCCCTGCGGGGCAAGAGACGGGTCTGTCAGTGAGGGTATCGTGATATCGAGAAATGGATGGGGTGACGGTGCGCCATATTTCGCGGCATCGTAGGCTTGCTCAAGATAGTCGATTTCCGGACCGATATGGATTCGACCGGCCATGATCGCTCGATCGCTCTTCGTTCCGATGAATTCGGGTAGGTCAGATAGGGCTAAGTTGACCTTCGCGCTTGATCCCATGCATCTGTAATTGTGGATTCGCATTCGAAAGTCGGGGTCGAGTTCGACGGGATCCAGCAGATTCAAGTAAGTACTTCGCGGATCCGCATTTGATATTACGGTTGTGGCTGCGATTTCTTCTCCATTCGACAACACCACGCCACTTACTTTGCCTCCATCAACTTGAATACTCTTCACATGCACGCCGGTTCGAATCTGCGCACCCGCGGCGGTTGCCGACGTCGCTATCGACTGAGTTAGTGAACCGATACCACCCTTGACGAACAACGAGGGAGCTATTGCATTGCCATTCAGAGCTGCTTGCATCAGCAGTCCTGAACTCGTACCTGCGGACCAGGGGCCGGCGAGGGAGCAGTAAACGCCTCGAGCCGCAATGATGGCGCGAAGCGTTTCGGTTTCGAACCACTCGGCTGCGAGATCGGCCACGGCCATCGGGACCCATCTTAGCAATCGGAATGCATCCTTTTTGGAGAGCCCTCTAAACTTCATTCCGAGTTTGGCGAGCTCCCAGAGTGACTCTTTTGCCGGCTCATTGATGGATGGCGGAGTCATCGACATTACCGGCTCCAGAACCTTTCCGATAGCGGCAAAACTGCTTAAGAATTTCGGATACGCTTTTGCATCATGGGAAGAAATCGTTTCGAGCGCTCGTGCCGTACGAGATGCATCTTGATAAAGACAGACGGGTGGTCCCTCGAGGCGTGGGGCGAAAACCCGAACATCCGGAGTGATCATACCAAGTCCGTTTTTCTCGAGCTGAAGATCGGCAACGACTTTGGGGATCATTGGTCCAAGCGAATGTTGAACAGTGGGACACCGGAAACCCGGATGAAGTTCTTCTGTAACAGCGGAGCCACCAATTATGTGTCGTCGTTCCAGAACCAGCGGCCGGAGGCCGGCTTTTGCAAGGTAGAACGCCACGATGAGTCCATTGTGTCCGGCGCCAACGATGATGACTTGATTATTCGATGTGGCCATCAGATTCTTCCTCGCTTCCAGTCGGCGAGAATCATCTTCGCCGCATTCAATCCAGGAGCTCCCATAATGCCTCCGCCCGGATGAGTTGCAGATCCGCACATGTATAGATTTCGAATTGGTGTACGGTACTGGGCCCAGCCGGGAGCCGGTCTCAAGAAGAAAAGTTGTTCGAGGGTAAGTTCTCCCTGGAAGATGTTGCCTTCAGTCAAGCCGAACTTTTGCTCAATGTCCAACGGTGTCAGGACTTGTCTGTGAAGAATGAGGTTCCGGATGTTCGGTGCATATTCAGCAATCGTGTCGATGACCGTATCGCCGAACGGTTCACGCTTTTCTTCCCATGTCCCTTCCTTCAGGTGATACGGCGCATATTGGACGAAACAGGACATAATATGCTTCCCGGGCGGAGCGACCGATGGATCGGTCAGCGTCGGTATCACCATATCGATGTAAGGACGGCGGGAAAAGCGTCCGTATTTGGCATCGTCATAAGCGCGTTCCATATGCTCGACGCTTGGCGAAATCGAGATAGCGCCGCGCAGATGCTTGCCATTGCCGGGAAGACAAGTGAAATCTGGAAGTCCGTCGAGAGCGAGATTGACCTTGCCCGACGATCCGCGGAATTTATAACGGTTGATGTCTTCAACGAAATCTTCGGGCAGGTTTTCCTTTCCGACCATTCGAATGAACGTCAAGTGTGGATCAACACTAGACGAAACCACACTCGCGTTAATCTCATCTCCATTCTCAAGCACCACACCCTTAGCCTGACCTCTTTGAAGAAGGATTTTGGCGATCGGAGCCTCTGTTCTTATCTCGACTCCAAGTTCGCGCGCAGCACCGGCTATGGCGTTCGAGATCGCGCCCGTTCCCCCGCGTGCAAAGCCCCAGGAGCGGAAGGCACCATCAATTTCGCCCATATAGTGATGGAGGAGTACATATGCCGTTCCAGGCGAGCGAACACCCAGAAACGTCCCGATGATTCCGGAAGCGGACATTGTGGCTTTTAGCACGTCCGTCTCGAACCACTGGTCGAGAAAATCGACCGCGCTCATCGTCATCAGTTGGACCTGGTTATATTGATCGGCATAAGGCAGTTTTTGAAATCGACGTCCAAGGAACAGCAGGTCTCGAAGACCCTTGAGATTCAAAGTTGTCGGATCAGGCGGAGTCATCGCCAGGATGGGTTTGACGAAACGTCCCATTTCCACCATCGCTTTGCCATATTCATCGTAGGCCTCGGCGTCGAGCTTGGAATGGCGAGCGATTTCACGAAGCGTTTTGGCATGATCGTTAACGCGCCAAAGATAGTTGCCATGCATAGGCGTGAACGTTCCGTCCAGAGGAAGGATTTCCAAACCATGACGGGGCAGATCAAGTTCCCGGATAATCTCAGGCCGCAACAGCGAAACGACGTAGGAAGCGACTGAGAATTTGAAGCCCGGAAATACCTCTTCCGTCACTGCAGCTCCCCCGAGAACATAGCGGCGTTCGAGCACGAGTACTTTCTTGCCCGCACGCGCGAGATAGGCGGCATTGACGAGTCCGTTGTGTCCGCCACCGATGATGACAACGTCGTACTTAGATTTTGAATTCATAAAAATTGCTCCGAACACACTGAAGTTCAGCGGCGAAAGACTCGGGCACACGCTAATCCGCCGCGCGTCGAAATCGGCGATCGAATGTGTCAGAGACCGGACTTTAGATTGGCGTAGAGCAGTTGGTGGACCAGGTGGGATTGTCGCATGATCAAATCGCAGGTGTTGCGGTCTTTCTTTTTGGATTGAAAAATGGAGTCTTCACGATTTGAGCCGGCACTCGATGCCGCACCGCTTCAACGGTTATTTCCATTTCAAGATGAGTTCCAATTTTGCTGTACTCGCGCTTGATTGTCGCGAGCGCGATCAGTTTCTTCAAAGAAGGTGACCATGTTGTTGATGTGGCCTTACCGACTTGTGATCCCTGTTGATATACCGGCACCGAGACGCGTGATGCAGCAGCCGGCATTGCGGGAGCAAGTCCGAGCTCTTCATACAACCGCTCCACACTGATCCAATCGACTTCGAGTCCGACTATCTCTCGAGCATGGCCTTTTTTTTGCTCTGCGATCAGGGCGTCCTGTCCGACGAAGCGCGACTTGTTAAGATTTACCAATCGTCCGAGGCCCAGTTCGTATGGCGAATACTTTTGCGATTCTATAACGGCCTTTTTGCAGCTGTTGAAATCTACTTCTATGAGTAGTAGTCCAGCTTCGATTCTGGCGACGTCCAGCGCAAGCATACCGGCGGCGTGTATATCAAACGGACGTCCAACTTCCATGAGTGCGTCCCAGACCCGATTCGCCTGTTCCCATGACACCCACAATTCGTAGCCAAGATCTCCTGTATAACCGGTCCGCGATATTTCGACGGGAACTCCGGCAATATTGTCGCTCGTCACATGGAAGTACTTCAGGTTTAGAATGTCGGCTCTCGTAAGTTGCGCGAGCAGCCGCGCGGAGGTTGGTCCTTGCAGGGCAAGCGCTGCGACCTTGTCGGAAATATCCTCGATCGAAACGTTCAGACCGGTGGCGTTTTGATGCAACCATCGGAAATTAGGATCGGCTGCCGTCCAGCGATAGACGTTTTCATCGAGACGCGAGACGGTGCCGTCGTCGATCACTTTTCCTTTTTCATCGCACCACGGCGTGTAAATGACCTGGCCAACCGAAACTTTCCTCATGTCTCGCGTGATTATGCGATCCACGAGTCGAGTCGCGTCAGGTCCCGTGAGGCGATACTTGTAAAGCGGTGAGATGTCAATTAGAGCAGCAGCATTGCGAATGGCATTGTATTCGTGTTCGTGATGGGTTTCGTAGGCACTGACTGTGTAATAACCAGACCACTCGCGATAGTTAAGACTTTCGCAAAGCGCAAGAGTTCTGTCGTGAAATGCAGTTCCCGTTGGCATAAGCCTCGATTATGACTGAAACGGAGGTGAGAGGGCGAGGAGATCCACTGGGCAAACGCCAATTCAAATCCATTTGACAAGAGAAAGATCGATATGTACTCTATCGCGCGCTACTGTTCTATTTGGGACGACTACCCAATTGGGTGGGTCTCCTGTGGCGGTAGCCTCTTCCAGGGATCGACCTTAAGTTCTCAGTTCAAGCCCACAGACAACTCAGGCATTGCAAAAGCAAAGGTGCGTTCGATAGCAGGAATGGGAATTGCAAAATACCACCCACTCTTGTGCTTGAAGAAGGAGCCGGTGTGGTCCTGCAGAGGACCAGTCGAAACACGTCCTTCATGATAGTCCGTTAATAAGGGGAAGACTTTGAGATGAAGGCCAGCGCCAATTGCGGTTTGAAGTGCATCAATTTCGAGGTCGCCGATAGGAACCGGTTTGGGAACACCGGCTACGCATAACACCCCTGGGATCTTTTCAACAGAATTGCAATCGATGATGGAGAACCTAGCCAAAACATAGCCCCGGAATGCCCATGTGCCGGATTCATCGGGATTTCGAGTCGCGTCGTGGTAGGGAGGGAAAAAAACCGGGATCTGCTGCTTCTTGAGTATCGAAGCAACCAATGATTCGAATCCCAGCCTTACTCGTAAGATGTACCAGCGTCCAGCTTCAGCCGTCATTGGCCTCCTTGAATCCCTTCAAGGTCCGACAACCTTTTCGATGTCATGGCCATGCTAACGGCCATGACATCCATATAACAAGTATGAAAACCGAAAAATTTTAGCTGCGCTGGCCGAGCTTTTCCAGAGCAAGGATACGCGGAGGAAGTCATTCCTAAAACTCGAGCAGCATCTCCAACGGCTTTACGACTTCAATTACTTCTAAAGAGCACTCTTCAACTTCAAACGGGATTGGCAAGGACTATTGTCCGAATTGACGAATGGGCCACCGCCTTTCCGACAAAAAACCCGAAGAAATACGAGGATTTGCGCAAGCGCGCTTACGACTCCGCTGATGTCATCCGGTTCATATCCGATTATCTGACCGACTGCGATATCGGTTTGGAGAGCGATATTGTTCGAAAATCGCTTCAAGAAACTATTTTTTACAGCGTCGGTACCGGCGTCGATCTGGAACACGTGGATGTTGAGGATAGACTTCGCCGATTCTTACGGTTACGAGGTGCCACTGGATTTCTTCGACGCTTCCTGTGTTTACACGTTTTCAACATTGTCTGGTTTCAAACGGTCGACTCGTTTCGAGAATCCTCCCGCAGCCAAACTGCATTCATGAGTGAAATGGAACGTGTCGAGCAATTGTGTCGACAAGTGGTGGATTCCGTTTGGAAATCCCAAAAGGTTCAGAGCCCCATGCATCTAACTGGAGCTCAAGAACTGGTTTTGCGCATCGTGCAACGGCTTCAGGGACTTTGATTTAGTGATTCGCAAAAGGAGTACGTATGGTTAGATCACAAGGTCGATATTTCCGGAGAGAAGAACTGGAAAGGATTGTCAGTTTATTACGAGAAACGGATATGACATTAACCGAAATCGCGACTCGGATGCGGTGCAGCCGAAGCGCAATTGCTGCCATCAATCGAAAGTTCCAAGTTCGCGACTATGAAGGTCGACGAAGCCGTTGGGTCTTGAGTTGGAGTTAGTCGGAATCGGAATCTCCCCCCAGAAGTCCGCCTACCGATCCCTCCTTTAGAACGATCCGTCCGGGCCCCAGTCCATCCTCCGAATCCAACCGTCTAAGTGTGATCTGCCGTCCTTTTTCGGGATTTTTTTGTATTTCCGTCAGCATAATCTATGTCCTTTACCGTGAAGACGTAAATGACTCGTTCGGCTAGTGATCGATAGTTGACAGAAATCTATATATTCGTAGACTTGAAAGTTCTTCGGAACAATCGCAGGAGGCACGTAATCATGGACGATTTGTGGTACGCATTGCACGTCAGGCCACGATTCGAGAAATTTGTACAGACACACCTTGAGGATAAGGGTTTTGAAACTTTCTTGCCGACCTATATAAGTACCAGGCGCTGGTCGGACCGAACAAAGTCATTAACTTTGCCCTTGTTTCCAAGTTACGTTTTCTGTCGTTTTGACATTCGAAATAGACTGCCAATTCTCGTGACGCCTGGCGTCAACTTCGTCGTCGGTGTAGGCAAGACGCCAATAGCCGTAGATCCCCAGGAAATCTCAAGTGTTCGGCACGTTATGATGTCGGGCTTGGCCACCCAACCCTGGCCTTATCTAAAGGCCGGAGAGATGGTTGAAGTGCAGACCGGTCCTCTTGAAGGTCTAAAGGGCATTATTGTTCGCACCAAGGGGCAGGAACGCCTTGTCGTCATGGTTACCCTTCTGATGCGCTCCGTTTCGGTAGAAATCGATCGCCGATGGGTTAAGCCTGTCAGCGAACCTCACAAATTGGCTCCTTCGAACTTTGATGAAATGATCCTGGCGGGCTAGAGCCAGGAGAGGATTCGAAAGCCACGCGATGAGTAGTCGTGTGGCTTTCGGCTTGACAGATCCTCAAGCGTATAGAAGATAAGGGTGATCTTGGAGATCCTGCCTTTATTGGGATTGTAGGGGCGGTAGCCTATGCCCCGCCTTCCATCTGTTTCATTCGCTTCAAACAAGACACAAATACTAGTTAATACTGCTTGAGTCCGCTCCGCTTCTGCATGGTCACGACATTCTACCCACCCTACAATTTTGGCGGGGATGGAATGGGAGTACTACGGCTATCACAGGCCCTTGTCCGGCGTGGCCACCATGTCACCGTTGTCCAGGATATCGATGGGTTCAACTACTTGAATCCGGGAAAGGAACCTCATGTCGGATCCGATAACGATGGCGTAGAGGTTGTGCGATTAAAGAGCAGTGTCGGCGTCTTATCGTCCCTGCTAACCCAACAGGTAGGAAGACCTGTCATTCAGGGTCGTAAGATCAGGAAGGTTATTAACGAAGGCCGATTCGACGTTATCAATTTCCACAATATTTCGCTGGTCGGGGGGCCGGGCATTTTGGCGGCCGGCCGCTCATTGAAGCTCTATATGGCGCACGAGCACTGGCTCGTTTGTCCAAGTCACGTCTTGTGGCGCCACGACCGCGAAGCATGCGCAGGACCGGAGTGCTTGCGCTGTGTTCTCAATTACAAAAGACCTCCACAGCTGTGGAGATATACGGGTTTTTTGAATCGTCAACTGCGACATGTTGACGCCTTTATTGCAATGAGCGAGTTCAGTCGAGCGAAACATCGCGAATTCGGGTTTGGCCGCGACATGGAGGTCGTGAACTACTTCTTGCCGGACACTCCGGTTGGCCCGCCTCCACCGCGCAACCCGACGGAACGTCCCTTTTTCTTGTTTGTCGGCCGGCTGGAGCGAATCAAGGGTCTCGACGATGTGATTCCGGCGTTTCGGAATTACAAAGACGCAGACCTGATTATCGTTGGCGATGGAACTCATGCCCCTGTTCTAAAAAAACTGGCGGCGGGAATTCCCAACGTCAAATTCCTTGGTCGGCTTGCGCCGGAGGCGCTGGACCGGTACTACCGATCCGCCCTGGCGCTCATTGTTCCATCGGTAGGCTTCGAAACCTTTGGCATCATCCTCATCGAGGCGTTTCGACAATCGACTCCGGTGATTGCTCGGAGAATCGGCCCGTTCCCGGAGATTGTCAATCGTTGCAGAGGTGGAGAGTTGTTTGATGGAACGGATGAGTTGGTTCGAGTGATGCGTCGGTTGCAGACAGAGCCGGACTTGCGGCAACGGTTTGCCAACTCAGCACGAGAAGGATTCGAAAAGTACTGGTCTGAAGCGGCAGTTATCCCCAAGTACTTAGAAGTAGTACGAAAAGCAGCATTAGCAAAGGGAAGCAACGAACTAGTGAAGAGAATCGAAAGCGAGGCGGTTGCATGAAAGTTTTCATTACTGGCGGGGCGGGATTCATTGGCTCACATTTGGCTGAGGCTTTAATTCGGGATGGCCACCGGGTGTTAGCTCTAGACGACCTATCAACGGGCCAGATGAGCAACATCGAACATCTGATCGGAAATCCCGCGTTTGACTATCGCATAGGTTCAGTTCGAAACGCGCCTTTGGTGGCTGAACTCGTGGATCGTTGCGACGCGACTGTGCACCTTGCGGCTGCAGTAGGCGTTCGGCTGATTGTTCAGCAGCCGGTCCGTACAATCGAGACGAATGTTCATGGAACCGAAGTGGTGCTGGAAGCCGCAGCGCGCAAACAAAAACCCGTGTTGATCGCTTCTTCATCGGAAGTCTATGGCAAGAGTTCGAAGGTTCCCTTTGCAGAAGACGATGACTTGGTACTGGGACCAACGCTCCACTCGAGGTGGGCGTATGCGTGTTCAAAGGCGCTCGACGAATGGTTAGGTCTGGCCTACTTTCGAGAAAAGGGCGTACCTGTAGTCGTCGCTCGTTTCTTCAACACAGTTGGGCCGCGACAGACCGGCCGTTACGGCATGGTGCTCCCGAATTTTGCTGCTCAGGCAGTTCGCGGCGAACCGATCACGGTTTTCGGAACCGGCGATCAGAGCCGCTGCTTTGCCCACGTCCTGGACGTCGTCGAGTCCGTTAAGAGATTGATCTCCAATCCCAATGCCTATGGACAGGTGTTTAACATCGGCAGCAGTCGAGAAGTCACGATCAATCAATTGGCCGAGATGGTGCGCACGGTCGCTCGAAGCCAATCTCCTATCGTCAGAGTTTCATATAAGGAAGCGTACACGGACGGATTCGAAGATATGATGCGGCGCGTGCCTTCGGTCGACAAACTTGAGCGCTGCATCGGTTTTAAGCCCTCATCCTCATTGGAACGCATCGTGGCGGATGTTGTAGCAGAACAACAACAAGCGTTGTCTCGGGAGACTGAAGCTGCGGCGGCCGTAGCCAGTCCAAGCATCTGATGTCATGAAGTTGCTCGCTTCAGTACGTTGGCGCATTTTCTTAATCGCCTGGATCCTTTATTCGATTCATTTTGCAACCAACGTTGTTCGAGAGCATTACCCTGCTTTCACCTTAGCCGAGCACGGCACATTCTTTCTCGACGAGTACCAGGGTTTTCATTCAGACATTTTTGTTCATCAGAATGGTCATTCCGTTGTTGGGAACCAGGTATTGGTTTCCGTTTTTGCCGCCATCCCACTTCTCGTTTTCGATCCTTTGTTGGACGCTCTCGAACGGTACAGTAAACAGAAACTCATACAGCAGGGCGTGACTGATGCCGATTACCGCACGGACAAGCCCATGCGTGTCGCTTTTTTTCGCCTAGTCAAGGAACGAGGGCTGGACCTCCGGTTCGGGGCCGCGACTGCTATCACGACCGTCTTCTTCATGGCTCCGATTACGGCTCTTTTCCTGGTGGTCTTCTATGACCTGTTAGTACGTCGTGGGATGAATTCACGCGAAGCTTGCCAGTTGACGTTCCTCCTGGGCTTTGCGAGTCCACTGTTCTATCGCGCCACTGTACTGGGACATAACATGTTCGTAATGGGCGGTATGTTTTTCGCCTTTGTCTTGCTTTGGCGAGTGCGTTCGACCGAACCTTCGTCACTGGTCAGCAGACTTGGCGCCGGGTTTTTCGGCGGCATCACTCTGGCGACGGACTATATGGGAGTGATCATTCTTCCGTTGCTCTATGGATACATGTTACTGCCCCGTCTTAAGACAGCTCCCTGGAAAAAAGCGTTCCGGGAGTCTCTGGCTTTAGTAGTCGGGAGCATTCCCCCGATTCTTTTTCTGCTGTACAGCCAGTGGTCGATGTACGGAGACCCGTTCCTGCCAGGGCAATTCTGGATGCCCAGGCAGAACGCCTATACCGAATTGGGAATGCGAGGTTTTGATTGGCCGGCGCCCGACCTGCTTTTGATGAATCTGTTTCATCCAGGGTACGGCTTATACACTTGGGGGCCTTTTTTACTGTTGGGTCTTGTACCGGCGATCATGTTCAAAACGGACAAACTGATTCTGCCGCGACGCGAGCGCCGCTTCGTGGCAATTTCATTTTTGGCTTTGCTGATCTTTTCTTCAGCCAACCAGTATGCCCGCCTCCAGTGGAATAGCGGCTTCCGTTACTTGCTGCCACTCGTGCCATTCATTTTTTTGGGAATAAGCGATCTCTGGATTCGCATGCCACGGTGGACCCGGATCGCTGTAACTATTCCAGTGCTTGCGAACTCCTGGGTCATCACCGTTTTTAGAGAGTTCTCAGTTGAAGGTTCGTGGGAACTATTCTTCAAGGAGGGAATTCAGCTGCCGTGGTTTCGAATACTCCGATCCACGGCGCCGCCTGACGCAACCCTGCTCAATGGTCAAACGGTGCCCATCGCAATACTCATTCTCACTCTTGTATCGGTGTTCGTTATTTGGAAACTAGGCGCGAAGTACGAGGCCGCTGCGGAAGCGCCAGCCCTCGCCGGCGTTGCGGCTTCTGTTCCTCGTTAGATACTTCGTCACACCGTAGCCTGTCTATCCGATAGTTTGTTCTCGTCAATGATTAATCAGAGGAGAGAAACCTGAAGGGACCGGACCTCGCACTGAACGAGATAACGGATGTCCTGCCGGAAACTCGGTCCGCCATGCGAGTGGTCACGTGGACGGTCACGGCTGTCGCCGGCATGTGGATGGTGATGTCCTTCACCTATCCGTTTGGCTGGGACCAGGGGATTTTCGCCTGGGTTGGCGACGTCATCGTTCGAGGCGGGATGCCTTATCGAGATGCCTGGGATATAAAGGGTCCTTTGATCTATTACCTTTATGCCCTGATGCAGACGATCTTCGGCATTCAACTTTGGAGTGTTCGACTTCTTGATGGCATTCTTTTGATTGTTGCCACCATTTCGATGGCGCGTGTTGGATCGGCGATGACGGATGGTCCAATGGGCCGGTGGGTGGCAATTTTCTTCTTTCTTTGGTACGCCTCTCATTCGTATTGGCACACAGCTCAACCGGATGGTTGGGCCGGAATGATACTGCTGATGGGCTTTGCTCCACTGTTATCAGCGCAGGGACAAGCAAGTTTTTGGAAGTTGTTGGGCATTGGCTTGAGTGTGGGTGTGGTCACATTGTTCAAGCCTCTGTATGCCGTTTTCCTGTTGCTGCCGTTCATCCACGTTGCCATGACACCGACGTCGAGCCGAATCAAGGCGTGCTCGGCAGTTGTCGCCGGCTGGACTCTGCCAATCATTTTGACGGCGGTCTGGTTCTCGGCTCGGGGCGCTTTGAACGAATTGCTGGAGGTTTATGTCCGCCTGTCAGCGATGTATCTGGCCCTCAGTCCTGGCGACCGAGTGCGTGGATTTGTAGACTATGTACTTGCCGGTAGAGTCACAGCCGTAGCTTTGCCTCTAGTTGTCTATGGCACCCTGGTGTTTTGGCGACGACAGCCCCGGGTTGCGATTCTTCTGGGAAGTTGGACCTTCCTTGCCGCGAGTGCGGTGGTATTGCAGAATCGTTTCTTTGCGTACCATTGGCTTCCCATACTCCCGCCCGTGGTTCTCCTCGGAGCCATTGGTCTCCATTCGGTGCTACTGAAGATGCGTGCGTTGGGGTTGGTTTTTGCAACGGTTCTCCTGATGCATTGCGTAGCCCCGATCGTGGTCGAAGAGATCAGGTTCGTTGCCTGGTTGACTGGCCGAATCGACCGGGAGACTTATTATGATGGCTACGGTGAGCCTGGCGAGGAGATGAAGGCGGTATCGTGGCTCCGTGAGAATGGGAAAGAAGGAGGAATCTACGTCTTTGGATGGAACACCGCTATCGCGTGGTTGAGCGAACGTGAGGTTATTTCACGCTTTGGTTTTAGCATGCCGCTCATGTTGGGTAACGGCACTGAAATCCAATCACAGTATCGCCACGAACTGTTGGCTGCGTTGGGCGATCGTCCTCCGCGTTACATCGTTACTGGGATCCAATCTGAACGGATTCTTGGCGCCGCGACGAATATTGATGACTTTCCCGAGTTGGCGGACCTGGTGCAACGATCCTATTCAACTGTTGCTAAAGTTGGCCGTTTAACGATTCACGAACTCGGCCAATGATCCTTTAGTGTAACCATGAAAGACTTAATCTCTCTCGTCGTTCCTGTATATAACGAGTCCGAAGTGATCGGCACTTTCTATGACCGCGCTTCACGGGCTTTAGCGGCGCTTCGAGATTTGGATTACGAAATCATCTTCGTTGACGACGGTTGTCATGACGATTCCTACAGCCAGCTTCTTGGCTTTGTCGCGAAAGACCCCAACGTTCGCGTGCTCAAGTTTTCAAGAAACTTCGGACACCAGATCGCGATAACTGCCGGAATCGATCACGCGCGGGGGCACTGTGTCGCCGTAATCGATGCGGACTTGCAGGATCCTCCAGAGGTCGTGGCATTGATGGTAGAGAAGTGGCGTGAGGGCTTCGACGTGGTCTATGGCGTCCGTGCCGAGCGGGAGGGCGAAAATGCCATGAAACTCCTAACGGCTTCCGCCTTCTACCGACTGTTGGGAAAGTTGTCGAAAATTCAGATACCCGCCGATGTTGGAGACTTTCGACTAATGAGTCGGCGCGCTGTTGATCAGTTAAAGCAACTTCGCGAAAAGGACCGCTTCGTTCGAGGCCTTGTCAGTTGGATTGGTTTCCGGCAGGGCGGTGTCACCTATCATAGGGATAAGCGTTACGCAGGCGAGACGAAATACCCCTACCGAAAAATGATCAAGTTTGCGATGGACGGTATTGCGTCCTTTTCAACAGCTCCTCTGAAACTCGCAACATGGCTCGGTTATGGGGCGTCGTTGCTGGCGTTTTTGTACCTGGTCAGCGTGTTCATTCAAAAACTCCTCGGAATCACTGTTCAAGGCTTTGCGACCATAATGGTCGCGATGATGTTTCTAGGAGGCGTTCAATTGATATGCCTTGGAATTCTCGGCGAGTATCTCGGTCGAATATTCAATGAGGTCAAGCCGCGCCCCATGTATATCCTGGAAGAGGCACAGGGTTGGAACATCCGAGAATCCGACGACCCCCAGTCCGTTCTTGTTGAAGTCGGGAAGGCTGGGAAGGCTCGTGCTGCAAGACAGTCATCCGGCGAAGATGTCTAGGCTGTTTTTGACTGGGGGCACGGGATTCCTGGGTGGGAGATTACTGCAGGCCCTCCAACGTCGCGGAAGCGATTCGATCATCGCTCTGGATCGATCCGGGTCACTGCACGGTAGACAACGGGAAGCCTCTCCAGGCGGGTTAGAGATTGTTCGTGCCGACCTTCTCAATCCGAAGGATTATCAAACCGAGCTTGCGAAAGCCGAAGTCGTCATTCATCTCGCTGCGATGACTGGTCGGGCTTCGGAAGCTGACCATTTAAGAGTGAATCTTCAAGGAACTGAAGTTCTTCTCGACCAATGTCGACGTTTGGGTGTGCATCGGTTCTTATTCGTCAGTTCGATTGCAGCAAAGTTTCCGGACAAAACTCGATACTATTACGCCCAGGCAAAGTTGCGTGCCGAAGAGGCGGTTCGTTCGTCGGGTTTGCGGTTCTCGATCATTCGGCCAACCATTATTCTGGGAAGCGGATCACCTATCCTGACAGCGCTGGATAAACTCGCAGGACTGCCTGTAATTCCCGTATTTGGCGATGGCCGGGCGATGGTTCAGCCTATTTATGCCGATGACGTTGTCGATTTCATTCTGTCGATCCTTGACCAGAACTTATTCAGTGGAGACACGCTTGAATTGGGCGGGCCGGCGACGTTGACGATGGAGGAGTTGATCCAGGAGATCCGGTATCTAAGGAAAGGCGCAAAAGGCCGTTCGATTCACGTACCCATGAGTTTGTTGGTAACTCTACTGCGTTCGTTCGAAACCGCTGGTTTGGGACACCTGCTTCCTTTAAGTGTCGGCCAATTGTCTCCATTTCGGTATAACAGCACGATCGAGAGCAATCCACTCTTCGAAAGTCGGCGAGATGAACTCCGGAGCGTGTCGCAGATGCTTGCTCTCAGTTTTGCTGCGTGACAATTCCTACACAAGCTTTGGAACAGGAATGTCTCGCATTGACGCAATACCTGCTGGGCTGCCCTCCCAATAGTTATGTCGTTCAAAAATATGTCGACGCTCACCATGCGGTTCAAGCGTTGGGTTATGGGAGTTCCTTCGATCGTTTCCTGGTGAGGTGCGCGCGTCAACATTGGTTGTTGACGAAGCTGGCAGACTCGTACGCCCGCATTTTCGACAGTCAGGGTTTGCTACGGAAAAAGCTAGTCCTGCTGTTGGCGATTTTGGAGACATCACCGCCATTTTTTCAAGCGATCGACGCCGTCGACGGCGGAAGCAAGCTGTGGTTGACCGTTCGCTTGATCTGTAGAGGAAGTATGGCCGTTATAAGTCTTGTGGCGGGTGCTCTGGTTTTTTTCCCGATTCAACTTGTGATGGCAAAGTCAGAAAGCCAAAGGAAGTGACATCGGCAATCACGGTAGTTGGCTCAGGAGCAAGCGGTGTTCATTTTGCGTTGTCCCTGCTGCGAAAAGGGTACAACGTGACGATGCTGGATGTCGGCCGGAAAGGTGTTTCTCCGCCGTCGCCCGAATTGAGCTTCAGCGCCCTGAAGAGAGGGGCTGCCGATCCCGCCGGGTACTTCCTGGGAAACAGTTTTGAGGGCGTCTTGCTGCCAGATTCCAGTGAGGAGTACTACGGCATCCCTCCAAGCAAGGACTATATTTTTGACCTTACTGGTGGGTTCCGGCACGCGAGCGATGGGTTTGCGCCGCTTTTTTCGTTTGCTCGCGGCGGGTTGGCGGAAGCATGGACTGCAGGATGTTATCCGCTCAATGATGAAGAGTTGCGGAAGTTTGCATTATCGTATAGCGAGTTGGAGAGCAGTTATGAAGAGGTGGCGCGTCGCATCGGTGTCACTGGATGCGAGGACGACCTTGCCCGCTACATGCCGGTCCACGGAGAATTGCTGCCTCCGCTTCGTCTCGATCGACACTCTCAAAAGCTGCTCGAGCGTTACGAAGGTAAGCGCGGGCGAATCAATCTGAAGACGGGTGCATATTTAGGCCGAACCCGGGTGGCAACTCTGAGTCGAGCGCATGGATCGCGGCATGCGTGTAACTACCTGGGAAGGTGTTTGTGGGGATGTCCACTCGGCTCTTTATACACGCCGTCGCATACGCTTCAGGAGTGTCTGAGCTATTCGAGCTTCAAATACATCTCGGGAGTACGCGTCGATTACTTCAAGCTCGATTCATCGCGAAGAGTGCGCTCGGTAGTTGTTCGCTCGGTGGACAGCAGAACCGAATCCGAGTTTCCCGTTGATCGTCTGGCGCTGGCCGCCGGCACATTGGTCTCGTCGAGGATTGTCATGCATTCCGTGTTGCGCGAATTCGGTGAGCGCATTCGGCTTCGCGGTTTGATGGACAACCGGCAGATTCTCGTGCCATTTGTAAACCTGAGAATGATTGGCGAGCCGTTTTCCGACGAAACCTATCAGTATCACCTGCTCGGAATGGGCATCGAAGCAAATGGGACTTTTGACTATATCCACGGTCAGATTACGACTCTCAAAACTGCCCTATTGCACCCGATCATTCAGAAGCTTCCCTTCGACCTTCGCACCTCGACATTTGTAACGCGTTCAATGCATGCCGCGCTCGGCGTGGTTAACGTCAACTTCTGCGATACTCGTCGCAACGACAATTATCTGGAGTTGGGGGATGAGTTGGATGACGGTCAGCCTCGATTGCGAATTCGTTATGTGCCTTCGGCAGATGAACCAACGCGGATGCGAGAAGGGATGCGCCGGGTTACACAGACGTTACGAATGCTCGGCTGCATCGTACCACCAGGAATGGCGCACGTGCGACCGATGGGAGCTAGCGTACACTATGCAGGCACGCTGCCGATGAGTCGGGAGGCCACAGCGTGGACAACAACGCAGTACGGTCAGAGCCGTGATTTTGACAACTTATTCATTGTGGACGGTTCAACGTTTCCGCATTTGCCCGCTAAAAACATTACATTCACACTTATGGCCAATGCCGTGAGGATCGCGGAAAATGCTTTCTGAGCAGGAAACGATTTCATCAATGAGTCCCACCAAGAAAATGACGATACCTCTGACCGAGCCGGCCGAAGCAGCGGCACCGGTACTTCTCAGTGTGGTGATACCCGCTTTTAACGAAGAACAGGCCATCGAACGGACTGTGGCGGAAGTTCGCGACTCGTTATCTCCGTTAGCGATCGATTTTGACATCATCGTTGTCGATGATGGTTCGACCGATCGAACTAAAGAAGCGGCCGAAAGGAGCGGTGCGCGTGTTCTTTCACGAAAAGACAATCGCGGTTACGGTGCTTCGCTGAAACGCGGCATAGCCGCCGGGAATTCAACGTTTGTCGCAATTATCGATGCCGACGGCACGTATCCCGCCAGCAACCTTCCGAGAATGCTCGAAATGGCCCATTCCGCCGATATGGTTGTAGGCGCCCGCGACGCTTCAATGACGAATGTTCCTTTGATACGCAGGCCGGCTAAGTACATTCTGAACAACTTTGCGAATTTCCTGGCGCGGCGAAAAATACCAGATCTCAACTCAGGTCTCAGGGTGTTTCGGCGAAGTTCACTTACAGGCTTTTTGCCGTTGCTGCCCT
>Ga0105252_10000726_pt1 | contig 18366 bp, 22 predicted proteins | sample EasRivMeERMZT100_FD_89675 | JGI IMG/M metagenome (GOLD analysis project Ga0105252, IMG submission 89675) | Soil microbial communities from meander-bound floodplain in the East River, Colorado, USA - East River MetaG ERMZT100 | ecosystem: Environmental > Terrestrial > Soil > Floodplain | place... | reverse complement strand
TGGAGGAACTATCGATCTATGTCGTCGCATCAAACCTAAAACAATTAACGACTTGGCAAATATCAACGCTTTGGCTAGACCTTCCGCTCGTGATATGAGAAGCGACTTCATCAAAACCAGAGACGGCGACAAGCCGATGACACTTCTGCATCCAAAACTAGGTAGAGCTTTCAATAGCACTTATGGTTTCGGTTTGTATGAAGAGTGTCTGATGTATTTGGCACAAGACGTGGCAGGTTGGAGTTTGCATTCCGCTGACCGTCTACGTAAGTTGACCAAAGAAAAAGGAAAGAATCCTAAGAAAGCCCAAGCTTGGAGAACTGAGTTTATTACTGATGCTGTTAAGCAAGGAGTAAATGAAGAAATTGCTAAGCGCATCTGGGACGAAGTGGTTGATAAGTTCCAGGGCTACGGCTTCAACGTCTCTCACGCCGTATTGTATTCTATGACCGGTTACAAGACGGCTTATTTGAAAGCGCACTATCCGGTGGAATTCTTATTAGCCAATTTGATGGCAGAAGTAAAATCCAATACCCCAGACGCTAAAGCAAATATTGAGAAAATCAAAAAAGAACTGAAAGCGAATAAAGTAAAGCTATTGCCGCCCGATATTAATCAATCACAATTGACCTATACTATTTCTGACGGTAATAAACTATTGACAGGATTGGATGCCTTGAAATTTGTAGGCGAAGATGCTATCAAGGACATTATTGAAAAGAGACCGTTTAAGAGTTTCTTTGATTTCATGGTTAGAGTAGATACTAAGAAAGTGCGAGCTAATGCTATTCAGGCTTTAGCATCAGCAGGCTGTATGGATCATTTCAAAATTCCAAGAAAGATGATCTATTTGTATGTTTCTGATTATCGTAAGAAATTGCAAGTTTGGTTAAAGAAACATGACCCATTAACAGAAGAATTTATTTATCCTTGGCCAAAAGAGCCGGACTGGAAAATGTCTGAATCGTATGCTTTGGAGCAATTCTACTTGTCAGAATCATTTATCTGCAAACCATCGGCAGCTTACGGAGATTTCTTTAAAGAAGATCATAAGACTGTATTTGATATTAAGAAAGTAAAAGATAAGACCAAGTTGTATCCAATTAAGGGAATTATCAGAAGCTTCTTTGAATTCAAAGTAAAGAAAGAAACTTCTAAATATTATGGTCAATCAATGATTAAGGCAGTTCTTGAGGATAAGAATGGAGAGCAGTGCACTTGTACCATTTTCCCTGATAGATGGCAAGTGGTTCAGCAAAGAATTAAACAGGTGCATAGTAAAGCCGAATTTGATATAGGTTTAGCTCTTAGCTTCTCCGGTAATACCAATAACTATGAAGATGATATTGGTATCATTTTGGATGAATTGTATAACATTGCGTTGGTGCCCGCCCTGCCCGCCGACCTCAAGGCAAAGAAAGTCAATCTAAAAGAAGCCAAGGCTAAGTTAGCAGAAGAGGCTGTGACCAAGCTGACAGAGGTCAAAGACTTAATCGAACAAATTGAGGACTCGCTATATGATGAGGGTCTCATCGATTTGGATGAAGAGGTTGATGACTGATGATATATAAGATATCAAATAATAACAAATGAAGGCTTTAATCACGCCTTCATAAAAAAATGAAATAGATGATATCATTTGTATATAAATCTAGGCATAGTAAGGAATGAAGTTATGAAGCTAAAAGATTGGGCAGATAAACAAGGCATAGCCTATCTAACCGCCTACAGGTGGTTTAAGGCAGGCGAGTTACCAGTCAAGGCTTATCAAACTGAATCTGGCACTATTATTGTGCAAGATGACGCCGAAAGTTCGGAGAAACCAATGGCTAGTAACAATCAGCAGTCCAGCGATATTATGTCTTTGTTCCTTAAGAAAACAGTTGAGTTTAGCAAAAGCAATGCTTCTGTAGAAGATTTTGCGGCTTATGTATTATCCAATTTCTCTTTGAAATTGAATGGTAGTTCAGACTCTCCAAAATATTCTAAGGTGAAACCAAAATCAGAAGATGTTCAAAAACATTTTCAGCAATTCCTTAAACCAAAGGGAGAGAAGCCAAAGCCAAATATGTTTGTGGCTGAATCTGAGACTCTTGATGATTTAGTGGCTGAGTCAGATAATATGACTGCTCAGGAATTAGTTGATGAAATCCAGAAAATTTCTGGATCTAGTGAGCTGACCGCTATTGCTTTGAATACTGCCGATATTGCCAATTCTGTAACTAAGATTCCAGAAATGCAAGATTTGATTAAAGACCTATCTGCTTCTTTAGCTCCAGTTCCTTTTGTAGGTTTTAATAGTAACAGTGTTACAACCTACGATAGCTTGGGTGCCACCGGAGGTGTAGTTGTCCGTAATGTTGACGTAACTCCACAATCAATCAACTATACCAGCTCTACCAACTCCATCTCCGGCACCTCGGCTTCTCCTTTTGCCGCCTCAGTTAATTCTATCATGCCCACTTCTTTCGTAATGAGTGGTGTTCCATCGCAACCATCTACCGAAGAAATTACCAAAGCACATCAAGCTTTGAATAAAGTAGCAGCAGATATTAGACTTTCCGCAGCTCCTAAAGCTCGCAGAGGCAGAAAACCTTCCAAGAAATCAGGAAAAAAATAATGCAATATCTCAATGATTTTTTACGCAAGAATCCTAAATTGCTTGCCACTTATGTACATGTTGCCACTACTGTGGTAGATAAAACTTTAGCCCCATTGAATTTACTTATGCGTCATGTACTAGTAGTCCAGGATCTTGACCCAAACTCTCGACCAGGCGATAGGCTTATGAGACTAGCCAGTGAAGCCATGGATCAAATTCAAGATACTGAAGAGTATGATGAAGATTATGACTTTTCTTGGGTGGAAAGACAATGGAAGAAAACGGCTAAAAAACTTAATACTTTGAATCTAACTAAAGAAAAATATAGGGAATTAACCAACGTGGCCAAATTAGAGCAAGAGGAGCCTCATGAGGTTCAAGTAGTTTCTACAACCCCATTGTTTAATGAAAATGGAGAATTTAATACCAAGGGATTAACCCAGGCTCTTAACGTGCTTACAAAGTATGCTAAAGATTTGGATGCTAAAGATTTGACTGAAGAAAAATCAGCTAAGAAACCACGTAAGCGTGTTAGTAAGCCTCGTCAACCAGTTTCGGTAGGTAAAGCCAAGACTACCAAAAAAATGTCTAAGACAGAAAACAAATTTAAGGGCGTTTTCAGAAGAGTTGAAAAATAATGTCAATTAGAAAAGTAAAGCAGTATTCAGACCGAGGCAAGATTAAAGACTTGGGCAGTAGACATGAGTCAGAAGCCCCGACCCTTCCCTCTGAGCTGAGACTTAAAAAGCTTTACGAGTATGCCAAACTACATAATGACGTTGGCATCCTAAATGCATTAGGTTTTATCACGACAGAATATGTTGGTGATAAGAACGCCCTTCCTCTTACCGTATATCGTATTAAACAAATAGTTGCCGATATAAGTTCTAGACCAGGAAGCAAAGTCCAAGAACTAAAAGAATTTTTTGACAGATGTATTAATCCATCATTAAGTCAAGAAGCTATGGATTATCTTTTCCTAAGGAAAATGTTGAAAAAAGTTGCTTCTAAAAATAGAGAGCCAGCCTTTAGAAGGGTAACGTAATATGAAATGTATGTCTTGTCAAATGGAAATTAATCCAAAATGGACTCATGCCATTGATATCAATGTGTGTCCCTTTTGTGGGCAAGGTATTATGGAAGAGCATTTGAAGAATCTTTTCTCTTCTTTACGTCAAACCATGGATGCCCTACAAGAATATCCTGATCAATTGAATGATTGGATGTTATCAAATCACTCTTATATTAAGACGGATTCTCCTAATCTAAAACAATTTCTTCCGCAAGAATATGCTGATGAGATTAGAAAACAACGTGATGAAGAGATCGTTGCAGAAAAGAAGATTTCAGATAAGAAAGCAGCCGAAAAGAAATTCACGGTCAAGGTCGAAACGGAACACGGCTCGGAGGAAGTGGTTGCCGAAAAAATCCAATCCGAGGAGGCGACTAATGACTTTTTTAAAAGGGCAGAGGCTATCAAGCCCAATATTGACAAATTCAAAAGTCCTGCCGAAAAAACTCAGCGTCTTAAAGAAATGGCACAACAAATCAGAAGGGAAGGCGCCACAGTCATCAACCAAGCTGGTTTGGCTGCTCACCTCCCACCAGAAATGATGGAACATGCCGACCCAGAAGCCGTTGCTGAATTTCAGGCTTTAATGGACGGTGGAGATGTAGCCTCTTCTTTGCCTGATGCTGGAGATGGTGAAGACGCCATTCCATCCATTGTTATAGCTATGGCGAACCGAGCCAAGGGCGGCGCTAAAGATCCATCCGCTGATTTGGCTAAGCTACAAAGACAACAAGAAAGTGTGGCGGAATCCCGTCGTAATTTCCAGTCTGGAGCCAAAGGTTCATTTTCTAGAGGTTAAACCATAAGAGAGTAAGTTATGGCTGTAAGAATAATTGATAACAAAAAAATAGACATGACCCAAGATGAGTGGTCTATGTATCAAAAGATTGTTAAATCCTATACCACTATGACTAATAGGGGAGATGATCTAGTTATAGATTTGGTTGAGTCAGCTGAGCAAGGGATTATTATGTTTCTCAAGCCATGTTCGACTAGGCAAACTAGCTTTGAAGTTTATTTGTTTTTGATGAGTTTAATGCAGCATCAACACCTTCGCCAGATGCATGCCCAGATCGATGAAGTGGTGGCTATGCTAAAAGAAAAACTTAATAGCAAGAAATAATTTTTGTCGAGAAAAAGTTCGACATATTACACATTATAGCAAGGAAGACAATTATGAGCCAGCACGTAAGACTTGGTGATTTTTTGGGTAACGAGTTAGAAGAAGATTTTGCGAATTTCGATTTAACAGAAATTCAGCAGGTCTTAGAAAGGCTCCAAAATACTGATGCAATTGATTTGGCTCATGCTGAATTGTTGCAGCAGCAAGCATTAAGGGGTGCCGACGTAATAACAGAATACCTAGGTAAGATTGTAAAGACAGTAGGATATCTAGAAACAAAAGTAAATAGCACAAAAAATGCAGTGTCATTAGCGTATCAAGCACCTGATGGTGCAAGAACCACCGCAGACATGAAGAAATGGGCAGGAGAATCAGCGCCCGTAGTCGAAGAAGTGCAAATCAAATTAGCAAAAGCCAAAGGAAGTAAATTAGTCCTAGAGCGCAAATATGAAATTTTGGTGAAGAGTCACCATCATTTTAAAGATATTGCGGCGGGGCTCAGGAAGACGATCCTCGGATATAGTCTAGGCACGACGACAACCGAGAAGATTCCCGAAGGCTACGAATGATGGGAGATAAAATGTCGAACAAATTAGAAGCTTTTTTCAAAAGTTATGCAGAGTCAGAAGAACAATTAGATTTCAAGATGGCTCATGAAACGATTGGTGAGAAACTCCCAGTCATTCCCACGGGCTCATTAGTATTAGATGATGCACTATCTTCAGGTGGTAATCCTAAAGGTAGATTGATTCAGTATTATGGACCTCCAGGCTCTGGTAAAACTTTGATGGCAATGATCGCTATCAAAGAGGCTCAGGCTGAAGATCCAGAATCACAGCAAGTATTTATTGATGCCGAGCAGACCTTCTCTCCAACTTGGGCAGAAGCTTTGGGTCTAGATACTTCTCGCATCATCCTTGTTCAGGGCGATACTGCCGTTAATGGTCGCAAGTGTTTTGAATTAGTTCTTGGTGTTCCAAAAGAAGACGCTAAGACTCATATCCTCAAAGGTAAACAAAAGGAAGGTCTTCTAGATAAGATTGCTTCTGGTGAGTTCAATATCAACATGATTGTATTGGATTCTCTTGGTTCTATTATCCCTCCAGGTGAAGATGTTTCGGCTGTTGGTAAGATGAACATGGCGTTGCTTGCTAGATTTTTGACGACCACCTTCCGTAAGCTTTCATTAGAGGTCAGTAAAACAAAAACTCCTTTTATCATCATCAACCATAAGAAAGCCAATATGGATCCTTATGGAGTAGATCATACATTCTCGGGTGGAAATACTTACGCGCATTTCTTAAGTGCCAACGTTTATTTCGAACCAGTTAATCGTGCAGATGCTCGCATCTTGGATGAAAAAGAGAACAAGATTGGACAAACCATTAGAGCTACTATCGAGAAGTCTAAGTTTGGACCTTGGCCAAGAAAATGTGAATTCAAAGTTGATTTCGGTATTGGTATCATAGATAGGCACGAAGAGATTGCTCAACTATCTTTGGACTATAACGTAGTGACAAAACCATCTACAGTTTCACATGAATATGGAGATCGTAAATGGGTTGGTTTTGGTAAGTTCTGCGATGCTATCAAAGATGATTCTGCCTTAGCTGCTGAATTAATACAAAAGATTAGCCAAGCCCGCGATGCAAAGTGGGAAGCTAAGAGGCAAGAACAATTAAAAAAGAAATTAAGTGCTGCTGCTGACTCTTTAGAAAAAACAATTGAAGAGGTAGATGGCAAAAGGAAGAGTAAGAAAGGTGCATAATGCCTGATAAAGATTTTGCTATTGGTGTAACAGCAGTTCTTCCGAACGCTGGAGCACTGATGAAAAAGCCGCCTCATCTAATTTATTTGACAGATGGTAAGGGCAAATTAACAGAAAGATTCTTGTCGATGGATAAGCCTGAAGTTCAAAACGGGTTTATTCAAGTAAAAGGAATCTATGTTGAAGAGTCTGATGATGAATTAATCAAAAACTTTTTTGACATCTTGACTTCTGCTTCCAAGGAATTAATATTGGAGATGATGTTTCCGTTGCACCGAATTTCCGGTATTAGGAACCTCGTTTTTAAGGCAAAATAAAAGTTTCAACTTTGACTATTTTGGTCAAATATAAGGTGAAAGTGAGTAATAAAATGGCATCTAATAGTAAGACAAATACCCGTAGAATTCCCGTTACATCTCGTGTCGATGACACTGTTATGACAAGCATTCTGACGGTAGTTGGTAGCAATAGAGTTTGGTTGGGAACAATGACAGAGTTGAAGACTACTTTGGGCAAAGTTCTCGGTAAGAGGCGCTCAATCCTTCCAGGTTCTCCTGGTGCTTTGAGGGTCGTAATCAATAGAGTAGTCAACAGACTACGCAATAGAAGAATCAGTGTAAGATTCCTTCGTACAACTGATCATGCTCGTACTCGTTTAGTTAGATTTGCACGCTAATGTGCTAAGATGAAAACAGTCCGATTTGTTAAATAGAAAAAGTACCGTAGTGTACAATAAGAGAAAACATTAGGAGATCAATATGACTACATTTGGAGAAGTATCCTGGAGCGATGACGTATTCCCAGGCGGTAATGATAAGAAGAACACAAACAATAAAGACCTATTCCTTAGATTAGAGGAGGGCTCTAACGAGATGAGACTCGTTACTCAACCTTTCCAGTATTTGGTTCATAAGGTAAAGAAGGACGCAAACAATCCAAAAGATTTCGGACAGAAAGTAAGCTGTTCTGCAATTCATGGTAGCTGCCCATGCTGTGATTCAGGCGACAAGGCTAAGCCACGTTGGTTGATTGGTGTTATCAGTCGTAAGACTGGCACCTACAAGATTCTAGATATTTCCTATGCTGTGTTCTCGCAGATTAGAAAGTATGCTAAGAACGTTCAGCGTTGGGGAGATCCAACCAAGTATGACATCGACATTGTTGTCGATAAGAACGGTGGAGCTACTGGTTACTACTCCGTGCAAGCAATTTCTAAGGAGCCACTATCTGCTGCTGATCAAATGATCAAAGACAGTGCCGACTTGGATGATTTGAAGCGTAGAGTAACTCCTCTCACTCCGGAGAACGTGCAGAAGAGACTAGACAAGATCAATGGTGTCGCTGATACTGCCGCTCCCGCAGCCCCTGCTGCTGGCGCCAAGAAGGCTGCACCAAAAGCCACTCCTAAAACCACAGCCGTCAGCATGACTGATGATGAGGATCTAGAAAGCAGCTTCCCAGCTTACGACGCAACTCAAGCTCAGTCCTAAGACTTTCCTCCCTAATAAATTAAAAGGCTCGGATTAAACATCCGAGCCTTTTTCTTTTTCTGATATATTACTCGTTATGAGTAAAGTTTTAGGATTTGATGTTTCTTCCACTACGATTGGTTATTGTGTATTGGAGATAGATGATTATTCTGGAAAGATTAGTTTCGTTTCCGCTGATTACTTAAAGCCAATTAAGAAAGGAACTATCATTGAGCGCATAGTAGATACTAGAAATAAAGTTCAAATGATATTAGAAAGCGTCAAACCAGATCATATTGGTATTGAAGATATTATCCAATTCATGCAAGGCAAAAGTACTGCTAAGACTATTATTACGCTGACAACATTTAATAGGATGATTGGATTGTTAGCTTATGACTATTTGGGAAGAAGTCCCGAATTGTTAAGCGTGATGAGTATTAGACACGGATTGAAGTTTGGCAAGGATTTTCCAAAAAAAGAAGATATGCCAGAGCTTGTCGCAAAACATTTAGGAATTACGTTTCCCTACGAGACTAACAAAAAGGGCAACATAAAGGTGGAAAATTACGATAAAGCGGACGGCGTAGCTGTAGCGCTGTATTATGCTTTTTTGTTGTCAGGCAAGGCTAAGCGCAAAGGTAAGAAGAAATGAATTTGAAAGAAGCGCATACAATCTTAGAAATACCACAAGACGCCTCTCAGGAGGATGCTAAGAAGAAATACCGAGAACTTACCAAGAAGTATCACCCTGACGTAAATAAAGAGCCCGGCGCCGAAGACAAATTCAAAAAAATCAATGAAGCCTATAAAGTAGTCTCTACCGGACAAAGCACAGACCGCGAAGATATTCAGCAACAGACTTGGGGACGCTCTCCTTTTGGTCCATTTGCACAACAGCAACAACAAACCCGTGTGGTTAGCCACATAGAATTGCATACCACTATTTCTTTTAAAGAGTCTGTCCTCGGCTGTAGAAAAGACTTGAAGTTTGTTCGAGATGGTAAATGTGCTGGCTGCTCAGGGCAAGGCGTTGTAGTTTTAAATAATGGCTGTGATAAATGCGGTGGTCGTGGAGAGATTGTAAATCAACGGGGAAATATGATTTTCACTCGTACTTGTGATAAGTGTCACGGCAGAACTAAATCTGAAATGTGTAGTCCGTGCCAAGGACAGGGTACAATCAAAACAGATGTCTCTATTCAAGTTAATGTGCCTGGCGGCGTCGTCAATGGTAATATTTTGCGCTTAGGTGGTATGGGCAATTACGCTGGCAGCATGTTTACGATGGATCAATTTACAGATGCTCATTTACATATTAATGTAACACCTGAAGCTGGTCTATCTCTAGAGGGTCAAGATGTGGTTTCTACTTTAGAGGTCTCCCTATTGGAAGCTTTAAGAGGGTGTAAGAAAATCATTAAGACTGTTATAGGTGATAAGGAAGTGGTTGTTAAAGCTAAATCTAGGAATAAAGAGGAGGTAATAGTGCCTAATCTGGGAGTTAATCGGGTAGGTAATCAAAGAATTATTCTAGATGTTAAGTATCCTTCCAACACTGATAAGTTGATTGGTGTTCTAGTAGATGAGGTAACCTAATGCCCTTCATGATGAATTGTACGAATAAAGGCTGTTGTAAACAAATGGAACCATATATCGATCCCAAAGAGGATAAAGTATATTGCTCAGAATGTGATAAAGAATTAACCAATATTACTTATTTTGCCAAAGTGCAATTGAAGTCTTTGAAACAATTTAAACAAAAAAAAGCAGTATCATTTGCTGTCAAGTGTAGAAATTGTGGAAAAGAGGAGCGCCCGAAGTTAGTTAAAGAAGATATAGTGTGTCCAGCATGCAACAAAGCTCACACTCACCTCAGCGAACCTTTCAAGATTATGCTGAGAGAAAAACTGAAAACGGCTGGACAGGATTTGTAAAATCAAAAACATACCAAAATAAGAAAGTTTCATTGGTTATGTACGATAAAATAATTGATTCATGCAGATTCCTTCTGCATAATTTTCCAGAGGCTCGGGAAACCAAAGCCTATTTAGATTCGCGATTAAATGCAGAAAGTCAAGAACTTTTTCAGTTCGGATACTTTCCAGGAATTAGTAATTTAAAGGTCTTAACAGATTTGATAGGGGAAGAAGCTCTCCGAGAAGGGGATCTCTTTTACACAAAGACCATTGAAGATTCTTTGTTCCCCAGGACCATAAGTTTCTTATATTTTGAAGATTATCCACTAGTTATGCCTTTCCGAGATGTCTATGGCAATGCCGTTGCCATGGTTGGAAGGACTTTGCTGGATGATGTAGAGCGAAGTATAAAGAAGATTCCTAAATACAAAAATACCAAAAACAATCAATATTTTAAGAAAGGTCAATGCTTATTTGGTCTTTTTGAGAATAAACAGCAGATAATAGAACAAAATCTTGTGTATGTGGTGGAAGGTCAGATGGATGTGATTAAAGCTATGGAGAAAGGTTTTAGAAATATTGTAGCTTTAGGCACTTCTAACATGACTTCCTATCAATTTTCTGTCATTAGCAGATACACCGATAATATAATTTTATTATTGGATAACGACGAAGCCGGCGAAAAAGGGAGGAAAAGCGCGATTAACAGGTTCGGCAAGTTGGCGAATATTCAGAATTTTTACATACCCGAAAGATTTAAAGACATTGACGAGTATATTGCCAAAGACAATATTGGTAGTTACGAAGACATGTCTTTTCTTGTCAGAGGCTGATTTATTCAAAAATTTCGGTCTCTTACTATTGATATATTGTTATTTAGTCTCAATAATTATCTGAGGAGATCAATGTATCAAGTTTATGTAGTCGTGAATACAGTCAATAATAAGATGTATGTCGGTCGTACCGAAAGAATTTTAGATGTAAGATTGCAAAAACACATCTGTAAAGCAAATGAAGGTTCTCTTTGTTATTTGCATAAAGCAATCAGAAAATATGGAAAAGATAATTTTGTTATCAGAATGGTGGAAGAATATCCGTCTAGAGACGCTATGCTAGTAGGTGAAATAGATTGGATTTCCTATTTTGATACTTATAAATCTTTTTGGGGCTATAATGATACTCCTGGTGGCGAAGGCGGCAACACCAATGGTGGTAAAAAGTTTTCTGAGGAATGGAAAACAAAAATGTCCGCTGCCAAGAAAAACAAAGTTTTTTCTGAAGAACATAAGAAAAATTTGTCAAAAAGTCATATGGGTCATATTGCACCTAACCGAAAATTGACGTTCGAGAAAGCTGAAACAATAAGAAATGAGTATGAGACTGGTCTATATACTCAAAAGCAATTGGGTATCAAATATGATTTGTCCCAAGATTGTATTTTCAATATTGTTAATAAACTAACTTATACTAAGTAATAGAGGCTAATATGGAACGTAGAAAGAATAGATCCGACAAGTACCAGTGGGTTTTATTAGAAACAGTTTGTTCAAATGACATGATGGAATCTTTCTGTAATGACGATAGCATTTACAATAGGCTCAACCCATTTGAATACAATGAAGATCTCATGAATCTAGAAGAGCAGTTGAAACATGAGTTTTGGAGAGTGGTAGATACCCTACTTACACCAAGACAAAGAGAAGTGATCAGACTCTACGCAGACGGCTATACCCAAATGGAGATTGCCAAGATGCTAGATGTGAACCAAAGTTCCATTACTAAATCTTTAAACGGAAACGTGGATTATAAGAATGGTAAGAAGATTTACGGTGGAGCTAGGAAGAAAATTCGTAAGATTATCGAAAACGATGAGAAGATTAAAGACATTTTGCTACAAATGCGCGATCTTCGTGAGGAACGTTGGTAATTCTTTAAGCTAATGGTGATATTCTGCAATTTATTAGGTAGCCTCGCAACCTATCAATAAATTGCAGGATATTATCAATATTTCTCTATCTAAGATAGGGCATATTGCATTTACGGGAGACGTAATGTCAAAATTTTCGATAAATTACTCAAGTTTGGAGAACAAAATCTACAAGAAAGCATACAGGCTCGCTGACGTTAAAGATCAGCTAGAGTCAGTTGCTTTTGACATTGTTAGATTCAAAGACGGTGATAAAGGCGCAGAGCTTTGGCAAGTACAAAGCGCTGACGACGGAGATTACATCGTTTCCTTATATCAAGAAGATGAGGAGAAAACCGCAGCGCTATGGGAAGTAGCCATTACCAAAACGGCAGGAGAGCTACAGGTCTCTTATAAAGGAGACCCTATTGTCAGAGTCGCTTCTAGCCGATTGGGAATTCCTCGTTCTGAATTGCACAAAATCCCAGATTACTTACCTTCTAAATTAGCTGAAAACAAAAAATTGGTCACCGCTCTTTTGAGTGAAATGCCTGCTTCAGCTAAAAACGAGGTATTAAAGAAATACCCTGAGTTGGTCTAAATAGGAATAGGAACTTCAATGAGCCTCGACAAAATACAGCAACTAGTGAGTTCTTTAGCAAAAAATGCAAAGGACAACGAAAAATTAGCTACGCCAATCTTGGCTGCCAAGTTAGCTAATTGCCTTGAAGCTTATCCGGGTGATCAGACCATTGGTGCCATGTCTCGTGTTATTAGCAAGATGGCTGCCAATCAAACTCTCTTCATTCGTAAAGCCGATTTAAAATCACTTTATCACAAACTTCATTCTCGTAACACTAAGTTTGCCGAGCTCTTTCAAGATGAATTGGGTGTTGTGGATGCTCTCCCAACTCCAACTGTCATGCAAAGAGACGAAGCCACTCAAGTTAATCCTTATGAAGTCGGCGATCAAGTTTTAGCTAATGCACTAGATAGCGTATTTGACCCAAGCCTTCCTGTTAAGATGTACTCCCAAGCATTAGCTAATAAAGCTAAAGCATCTGTTATTAGCACCCTAGATGCATGGAATTTAAAACCAAATACACTAGAAGTAGACGCCGGCAGCGAGAAATTTCTTATTATCAAAGCGGACTATGAAACTCCAAAGGGAGTAACCAGCCTTTATGTCCCAATTGAGATTCACAACAACAAGGTTGTTGAAGCTTCTGTATTTATGGGCAATGCTGGACCACAAGAACTTAACAACATCAATATTAAAGCTTATTTGACCACCTATGCTGGCAATAAGTCCAAAGTAACTGGTGCAAGCATGCTAACTGTTTTAACTAGAGCCGCTTCTGAGAACAGAGAGGTTAGCGATGCAGAAATTGCTCTTACCAAACTAAATGCTACCAGACAAGGTAAATCTGAATTTTTCCAAGGACAAATTGTTGGACAAAAGATGGCAACCGCCTCCGTTAAGGACGTGGAGCTACCAAAGTCTGATGAATTTGTTTCTTTTGAGAAAACTTTTACCTCTCCTTCTGGTATTGCAGAGTTCCAACATGGTGCTGACAAGGTAAGAATTGCTAGAGAACACATTACTAGGGAACTAGTAAGCTATGGTCACAAGAATCCACAAATTGTGGTAACCGGTAGTGACGACAATACAATTTTCTACGGGGTCTCTCTTGATGGTGGTACCGTGGCTTTCACAGTTCCAGTCAAATTGGCTAATGGAAAATTAAACAAACCAAACTTGTTGCTTTGCCAAGGTTCTGTATCTTCTTTTAGCAAAGAAGGAATTAATGAGCTTTACGTTAACAACCAAAGTGATTATAAGGTAGCAGCCGCCGCCTCTCCAATGTTTGGATTGAAATCTGCCGATTTGATTAACAATATCAAAGATGCTGTTGCTGAGGGTAATCTATCCAAAGCAGAGGATGCATTAAATGTCTTAGCCAACATGGGTGACGATAGAGCATATGCTTTTGGTTTCCAAGCTTTCTTGACTGGATTAGGTTCTAAGAAAGAGGCTACTGTTGAGACTTCTTGTTCTATGGTAATCAAAAACGCCAAAGTAAGCGAGCATCCAATCTGTGGTCATACTGGATTGCCATTACACAAGGTGTATCAAGATAAAGACGGAAACTGTCGTCCAATGTATAGAAAGAGCATGGATGAAACCTACGAGGGTGCAGTTTTTAATAACTCCAAGATTTTTGGGTGAGCCATGAGGTTGATTAGATTGGCTCAACTTATGGAGCTTAAGTACAACTTAAGAACCGAAGCCGCCTCCATAGAAGATGTAGTTAATGGTATCAAAAAAGACCTTATTAATGCATACAATCTCTATGTTAATAGTGATACGGCTAAGGAGCCAGTATTACAGATATTAGCTAATGCTGGCGAGCCCTTTAGCAAAGCTTTAGTTACTGCCATGGAGAAAATGGTTAGTAATATTGATGTATTGGCTGCTACTCCACATTTATTATTCAGGCATCTCAATAAGATTTTGGGAGCTATCAAATCAGTTAAAACTGATCCAGATAATAAACTAAGAGATTCTATTCATAGTTCTCTTCGTGGCTCTAAAGAGTCCGAAAGAAACTATAGAGAACATTTGAAATCTAAATTAGAAATGATTCTATCTAGAGTATCAAGTATTTTAGAGAAGCAGGCTAAAATTCTACAGAAGTTCCTTCCAAAGGAAGTTCCGCTAGAAGGTGGTAGGGTTGAACCTCAGAGAAAAGAACTTAGCAAAGAAAAATTGTTAATGTTTATGAAGACCCCGCCAGCTCAGAGGTTTGGATTGGACAATATGGATGTTATGACACGCCTTTTGTCATATCCAGACCTAAAGCAAAAAATTACGACGCTCATCAATGCTATTGATAGGGGTCATGTGCCGCTGGATGGTCCAGAAGTATCCGCAGAAGCCCAAGAAATTAAAAGGTTGTTCGAAGAGAGGCAACAGACTAATCTTCCGGCATTAGAGCAACAACCAGAAAAGTCATTTAATCCTTTGTCTCTATTTGAAGACAATGAGTAAAAAGAGGCACCAATGAGAATCGCAGAAATGTTATACGCTATCGCTTCTTGGCTGGAAAGTCCAAACAATGAAGCATTACTACTTTCCGAAGCAGATGAACACTGCATGAAGGTGGTAGCAGAGTCTTGTGTATTATCTGCTGCGCTCCTTAGGCAAGCCGCCGACGAAGTGGACTCTCTTGAACCACCTGAAGAATCTAAAATCACGCCACACTCTATTGAGGGTATTGCCAATTTGGCTGCCGCTTTAGACTCTTCTGGCGACCCAGAGCTAAAGAAACAAGCTTCCGTTTTGGATGAATTACTTCTAACCATTGCAGCTCCTCCACATGTGTTTGCTGCTAGAAAAGATTTAGAAGATAGAAGAATCGATGAGCTTAAAAAGAAATACGAAAATCCACGTAAGGAACTAGCTGAAACACATAAGTTTAGCGAGACCGAAAAGGCTATTGCCAAAAGCAATATGACCAAACAATACAAAATAATGGAAGCTCCATTGAGTACCAGATACTGTCCAGATCATCCTGGCGTGCAAATTGCGCGCGTTGGAGAGCATATGTGGCAATGTGAGATGGACAAGAAAAGCTATAATTTTGAGACTGGCTTCGATCTTAACAATGGAGACAAGGTTCCAGGTGGAGACGTTGCCCAACAAACTCAAGGACTGAGTGTTCCAACTCATGCTATATTTGATACTAGAGAAGGAAGATTGGGAAACAATCAATCCTAACCAAAGTAGCGAGTCATGAATAAGACGGCACTCAAGAAAATCCTAGAACATCCCGATAAGGATGAAATTATTGCTAAGTTAGTAATTGGACAACCAGTTAAAGATGTATATGACTGGCTGTCTTCTAAGTATACTAACGTCAGCGAAATGAAATTTGTAGTTGCTGAAAAATCTCTTAAGTCTTTTCAGGAAAACTATTTGGATATCTATACCCTAATTCAGGACGATTTGATAAAAACCAAATCGGCAATTGCAAATAATACAGAACAACAATTAGAGTTGGCTGTTCATAATAATACGGCTTACAAAGCTATCATGATTGAAACCGCTAACAAACAATTGGATGTTAGAAAAACGGTAGCTCAATTATGTGTGGCTATTGAAACTCGTTTATCACAAGTCTTCGACGAAATTCAAGAAGATCCTCGTAATATCAATACCAGAGTCGACAGACTTTTAATTGAGTATACTGAGGTATTGGGCAATATTCTAGAGAAATACTATAAGTTTACTGAAGCCCCCGGAGATCGGATTGTACAACACAATGTGACTTTACAAGTGGTAGATCAGCATATTACTGTATTTCATGATGTAATAAAAAGAGTTTTAGCTCAGGTTGATTTAGAGACCTCTATGTATTTCATGGAAGAATTTAATAAAGAAATGTCTAAGCTAAAAGCTCCAGAAAAAGATGCTCCACCAAATGTAGATATGCAATTGGCAGAAGCTAAAGTTTTGAGTGAAACCATTAACAAAAAATTAAACGAGTAATATGAGTCCTCCACGCCATCCGAAAATAGATTTACCATCCAAAGAAATGTTGGAAGAGGTAGGATTGCGTCCTCATTTTGATAAAGAATTAGAATTAACTCCTGAATTAGAAGACAAGATTGAAAAGCTCATGCAGTTTTTCGATAAGGCTGGAATTAACTATGATAAGTTTAATCCAGAAGATATTCCACGCTTGGATTTGGATAAGAGAAAAGCTTATCCAAATAATGATCCTTATATGCACATGCCAGGACAGCGCAATACTAAAAAATGGTTAGAGGCTGTTAAAACGGTATATTACAAGGAGAGGAATGGTGTGGGAAGAGTTCCAGCCATTCGTCAAGCTACCCAGGGTTGGAATGTCATGGAAACTTTTGACTTTCTCAATTGGCTTAAATATTATGAATCAGGAGATCACATGAAATATAAATTTGCCCAATTATGGTATGAAAATGGCGCTCCTGGCTATTTTTTGCATGTCAAACCAGATCCAGCCAAAGAACAGTCTCCAGAAGTTTCTGGTAAAGATATTGATTTCGCTAGAGAGTCGGCTGCTGATGAACTTTCCAGCGCTGAGAAGAAAAGCATTATTGAGAAACAAAGAAGCAAGATTGTTGGTAGATTGGATTCTGCTGAGAAGCTTATGCGCTCTCATGAGGGACAACTATTTGCTGGCAAAGAATTCGAAGCCCTATTGGATGCAATTTATCAATTGAAGAAGAGAGTGCAAATGGTTAATAAAATCAGCACTTCTACTAGATTGTATGAAGATATGATTGTTCGTGAAGCTAATGTTTTAGTGAGAAATGGTTTCGTTAAAGCTGCTGATGTTTTATTTAAAGTAGCTCAAGCTAACAATCCTCCACCTCCAGGAACTGGCTCCAAAGATAATAAATCAGCTCCTCCTGTTCCTCCTCCAGCCCCTCCGGGACAAGGTGGCGGCGCCGCCGGCGGTTTGCCATCCGTGGGTCCTGGTATGCCACAAACTCCTCCAGAGAGCGCTCCAAGCAATGCTATCGGTGATTTTTTAAAGAACCTAGAGACTGGCAAAGTTACTACTACGGACAATACCAAGGCTGAAGACGCCTTGAAAGTAAATGATGTAATTGATGTTACTAGCGCAGATGATGAGTTGTTGGTTACAGAAGCGCAAGCGCTCCCAGATGTACCAATCACTGACTCACCAGCTCCAGCGCCACTTAATCCTGCAACAGTGAAGGCTCCCACCGCCCCACCAACCCCGGCTCAACCAGGTATGGATGAAGAGCCACTAGAAGTTACTGAAGAAGACATTGCAAAAGACAAATCTGATCCTGGTACTCCAAGTGGTTTTACCAGCAAAATTGATGCTGTCTTATCTAATGTAACAGTTGCAGACGTAGTGTCTGAATTAGAAGACCTAGCCAAAATTTTCAAGACCCGTGAAATTCCAAGAAGACTAGGATTAGCAGATATGATGCTAGATAGTCTTGGATTAGCTTCTTTCTTCCCTTCTCTATCTGAAGCTACTAACAAAGCTTTGGAGTCAAATAATTATATTTCTACACGTGTTGAAGATATTTTATCCAAACTACGTGGCGCCCTAACTACTAAAGAAGTTGATCTAAAGGGTGGAGAAGCTCCAGAAAAACCTGAAGTAGCCGGTATTAAGAGTAAATTACAATCTGACGAAGAGAAAGAAAAGAATAGAAAGCAGATGAGAAAAGATCAAGAAACTGCCGAACTAGAGGGTAAAAGTAAAGAAACCCCAGAGGTTGAGATTGAAGAGGATTTAGGCGCCCCTCCCGCTCCAGCAGCTCCAGTAGCCCCACCGGCGGCTCCTAGACCACTAGCCTAATGAAACAAATGAATGAAACTTCGCGAATTGCTTTCCAAGATGAAAGGGGTACGGCAGAAAATAGGCTCTTCTGAGCCATATATTTGCGGAGGTACGCCCAGAGATCGCTATTTAGGTC
>Ga0105252_10000723_pt1 | contig 18423 bp, 33 predicted proteins | sample EasRivMeERMZT100_FD_89675 | JGI IMG/M metagenome (GOLD analysis project Ga0105252, IMG submission 89675) | Soil microbial communities from meander-bound floodplain in the East River, Colorado, USA - East River MetaG ERMZT100 | ecosystem: Environmental > Terrestrial > Soil > Floodplain | place... | reverse complement strand
TATAAGCCGGAGCGATCTGGATCGATCTCCCCGGCCCTCTACCGCGTCGCTAATTAAACGTTTTTACCAGCAGGACGCCGCATGTTCGGCACTGCATGCACGCATGATACGGCGATTTTGTCGCGATGCCACGCGATGACGCAGTGTAATCCGCCGCGAGTATAAAACTCGTCCGTTCCATACTCGTTTTTCGGTGCCTTGCTATGCGGGGCGGCGCTGCAAATCGCAATCATCACGCCCACAACTAGAACGGCTGTTGACAGTACGATGAAAAATAGCCATGCATGTTTCATGCTGCGCTCCTTTTGTTGTCGCAATCACATCCGAGGATGGATCGCCGCAATTTCATCTGCGGACAGATTGCCACATTGGTGCAGTATCGCCTGCGCCAACTTGATTGCCTGTTCTGGTGTGAACATGCCTTTGCGCCCGTTCAGCCAATCAACGGCGATATGAATTTCTCCTGTCTGCATCGGCGTGACGGTTATCCGCATTGGAACGTAAGTCATGACGCACATTCTCGGGAGAGGGCGCATGCTATCACATCGCGCGCGTTATCCGCAAATTCGGAAATTTTTGCGGGCACGGTTGTGTCTGTTGCGTTGGCGACTTTCGCCAGCAAATCGTGCAGATTCTCTGCACACGCCGCATTGCTTACCATGCACGCGTGTGTCATGTCGCTTTTGATACCGAGCGATATAGTTACTGTCGCCAGCGGAATCATCGCATTGTCTGCTATTCCGGCCAGATGGGTTGCAAGCGCTTGTATGCACAGAAGCGCATGACTGAATTCGGGATTATTGTCCATTTTTCGTCCCTTTGTTGTGCAGCACGATCAAATCGAGCGCTGCCATTGCACCCGCGCCGATCAAGATTCCGACGGTAGCGCCGAATAAGGCCCACTGCAGAGATGCCGCGTCCATTGCTTGCCCCTTGAAGAAACGCCCCGGCATAGTTGCACCGGGGCGCGCAGTCGTGATTGAAGCCCGCTGGCGCGGGACGGCCTACAAGTCGAAACTCGGACGGTTGCCGCCGCCTGCAGGCTCCTTGTAACGGGTCTTGACGCGATCCACGCTCGATTGCAGCGCGGAGCAGATTTTGTCGGCCTGCTCCTGCGTGAATTCGTAGCCCTTGCCGGTCAGTTTGCCCACGGCATCGATTTTCGCGAGCGCGAGGGACACGCGCAGTTTGCCGACGCGCTTGAAGCGTTCAGCATCGGTTTCGTTCGCCGGAACCGTGCTGACGCCCTTTTTCCGACCCTTTTTTGCTGCTGTCTGTTCGGCCATTTGTTGCTCCTGTGCTGTTGCATTGATGAAAAGTGCCATTGACGGCCGGCGCGATGCCGACGTGCTACTTCGATACTTCGTTCGGATCGATTTCGTACACGTCCACCGTGCGATAACGCTTGCCGTCTTTCGCCGCGTGCGCGATGATCTCGAAGGATTTGCCGACGTAGGATTCGGCCGGATAGTGCGTATTGAGATTGGAAACCAGTACGGACGGGCAAACGACTTGCGCCATCTCGCCCGATTCCAGATTGACGACGCGCATCACGGTTGCAGGCGTCTGCAGAGTCCCGTCAGTATTCTTTCGGGTTGTCGTGCTGAGCGTCATTGCCGACACTACCTTGACGTAGATGGGCGTATCGGTGCCGACTTTCAGCGTCGGGATTGTCACTTGCTGCACGCGCCGAAATTTCGGCAACGCTTTCTTTTCCGCCATGATGACTCCTGAGTGTCGCGCGCGGGAGTGCGCGAGAAGAATTGTGCCCTTCCCGCGCGTCCCTGTCAATAGCGGCGCTGGTTCTGTTCGATCAAATCTGTTCGGACGGAAACGGTCCGCGAGATTCCCTGCGAGCGATCCTTGCGCCAGACACGCATTCTCTCCATGTCGGCGAGATGCGCGGTGCGGTAGCGCGTAAAGCCCTTGTGCCCTACCAAGGTGCGCAGGATGATTCCGTCCAAATCCGCTTCACGCCCGTTTGGATAGTGCGATAGCCAGTTGTTAACACATTGCCAACGATTCATGATTGCCGCTCCGCGTCACGATTTGACGTTACTGGCGGCAGTGTGCATCGGCGTCGATTCGCTGGACAAGGAACCCGTGCGCCAGTTCAGGACTGACATGGCGCTTTTAATGTTTCGCATCTGCTTCTCCTGTGAGTTATCGGCACTGCACGCTAGATGATGCAATAGACGTGCCAGAATGCAAGCGAAAAAATGCCCGAGCGCTCGGGAGGTGCGCGGCTCCGCCGGGCGAGGGCTTGCGCGCAGACAACGGGCAGCGCTCGGGCAAACAGCGCCCGTTGCGTTAGCGGTTCATCGTGGCAACATATTTGATCCAATCAAAAGCGATTACATCGTCCGGAGACGCCGCAATCGCTTGCAGGCTGTTATATGACCATTTCATTTGCACGTTGAGAATCCAGTCAGGCGCCGCGCCCTGACCGGCTAGCGCGCCGTTTAAGTAGAATTCTAGCGGCTGCGCGGCGCTGCGAGTCCAGCGAATCTCCGATGTGTTCCATTGAGCGAGAAATGGCGCGATTGGTTGCGCGGCGCCGTAATTAACGATGACACCGCTCGTGTTTCGCACGCGCGGAACGATGTTGTTGTCTGGAATCGAATTCGCGGCGCCGCAACGCGCGACCCAGTCCGTTGTGAAGTAGAAGCCAGCGCATTGATTGGTAATGCACGGCCCGATGTTGGACGATGCAACGCCGATTCCCATTGCGCATGCAAGTTCCGGCGCTCCGGTAGTGAATGCGGTCAGATGCCAGCCCCATATGATTCGAAGCGACGCAAATTCATCGAGGAAAAATTCGAAGCGCTCGTTTCTCAACTGGCCGAATTGTTGCAGTGTCTGACGGTTTGCGATATACACGCCTTGATTGGTTGCGTCGGCAAATACGCCCGATTCGTCAAGGGTAAAATCGTCTGTTCCGTCCTCTCCCTCGAATGGATAAAGATTCAGATTGTCCGCGCGTGCAAAATCCTCGATGATAGTGAACCCGTTTCGATAAGTGAAGGCGGGAGGAATTCCAACTGGACTGCCGGCAATCGAGATGCCCATTAGCGCGGCTCCAGATAGGAAAACCCGTGGAAAAAGTAGTCAATGAAAAGTGACCGCGTTATCGCTCCGGCCGATTTGAGCATACGGCCGGTTAGATAGTTGAGTGTTACGGAAGCGGGCGGCACGTTTTCTGCGATGGATACGACGCGCACATCATCGATAAAAAAATCAACTTGACCGGAATTGGCCGCGCCCTCTATCGTGAATTCGTGCCAGTTTGTATCCGCCACGATCCCGGCGCTTAGCGCTGTCTGAACGTTGTTTGTGCGACAAATTGCCGTCCATTCGCCGCCATTCAAAGTGTGCGTGTATTCGAACCAGATGCCATCAACAACCGTTGTTGACGTGACACCGGTTATGTTGCTCAGACCGCAAAGCATGCAATTGAAAGTGTTTGTTCCGTCTGACAATTGTGCCAGACGCGCCATTTCCACCATTCGCCACGGACCGTCCGACATGCGGATTTGTGGCGATGTGTAGACGCCGCGCTGCATGCTGCCCGCTGTTGCGGTTGTCCCCGCGCGAACCTCCAACACACCAGGATGATCTTGCTCGCCTGTTGTAACTTTTGTTGTAGTTGATCCGGTGCCGGTACTGACTACCGCCCATTGCTGATTATTGGGCGTGCCAACCGTGTAATCCTCGAACAGCGCGCGCACGTTATCCAGCATATGCGGCTGCATGCCGCCTTGATACTGGATCAATTCCAGTCCTGTAACCGGATTGATGACTGGCATTATGGAATATCCGGTCGCGCCCAATAAGTTGCGTTGTAGTCTACGGTAAAATCGCGTTGCCCCGCAACCGCGATTTTGAATGCGCTAAGACTGGCACGCAACGGCGTGGAAAATGCCGCCTGCGGCGTCACGGCGCCCACAATGCGGTCATTGACGAGAAAGACAAACGGACCGGTCGCGCCGGGCGAGTAGATGCGAAAGGCGTTGCGCGTCAGGTTTGCGTCCGCAATCGTGTCGAATGTCTCGATTTGCGCCCCGTTGATATACCACGCCAGCCAACGACCGTTGTTTTCCGTGTCAGTGTAACTAAAACCGACGCCTGCGGCTGGCAGCGCGGAAAATTCGCCTGTAGTCAGCCCGCATTGTAGTCGATATGTGACACCGCCTACGCCTGAAAGTGCATCAACAATGCTGAAATTGGCTTGCCAGAGAAAAAAGCTTGAACGCGGAAGCCAAAAAATCCCGGTTCGCACACCCTGCGCAACGCCAACTGAATTAAGTCGAAACCGGTAAAGGCCATACTGATTCGCCCCGTCGCCGATAATGGACGGGGCAGCGGCGCCCGGCAGCGTTGCCAGATAGTTGCGGTAAAGGGTGCTACCCTGTTTCAAATCGTCCGTGTTGCGGACGGCTGAAGCAGGGACGAGCGGTTGCGCAAAAGGGAATCTAACGGGCACGACGATTGAGCAGGCGTGAGCGGACGATTGCGCGCAGATCATCAAAACAGATTGCGCCGGTTGAGGATGCCGAGCCGCACAAAACGCCGAGCGCAATTAGCACGTATTCAGGAACAGCAATTTTTGCACCCTCGACTAGTGCAAAGTAGATGATTGCTGCCAGTGCGCTGCCGACGCCTGAACCAGCGCCCGCGCCGTTCACTAGCCTGTTTACGCGCGCCTTGCGACTCGCTGGTGTTCCGTTTCGTCGCTCCACTGTTTCAGAATTCATTTTTCATCTCGTATTTGAAAAACCTCGACTCCGGACTCTAAAAGCACTTGCGACAAAGCGCCGTCACTCAAAGCGCGAAGGATTGGCACTTCGGCACGCAATTTTTCGAACGTGACTAACTGCACGCTTTTTTGTGCCTGCAAATAGTTTTCCAGTGCGACGCGTTCCGCATCACTGGACGCCTTGAAAACTGGATTGTTGAACGCGAACATTAGCGCGGCACCTCTAGCCAAGAAAAAGTAGCTTGAATTGCAACGTTTACTGTTACCGCTTCGACTAGAAGCCCAGCGCCCGGCGGAATCACGAATACAAACGGCAAAATGATTGTCGGGGTGCTAAAACGAATCAGTGCCAGTTGAATGCCGAGAGAAACAGCGTTTGTCTGCCGGTAAAACTGGCCGACGGGTGCCGCGCCACCAAGAAACATATTCAAAGGGCTGGACGGGGTCGCAAGCGGCGTGTCATACCGGCGAAGTGTCAGATTGCCGGTGCTGGCAATGGATGGTGTTAGCGCTTGAAGGATCAAATCGGCCGACGAACCGCTCGGGTTGAGTAGTTGTATCTGTCCGACTTGTGCGGCGACCGCTGCTTGTTCTGCGCCGCATACAAACGCGATACCCTGTGTCACGGGCTGTACATATGCGCCGGGCGAAATCATGTTGGCTGTTCCGTCCAGAAAAATGAGCCGATTAGCGACACGCCGGTAGATTCGAATTTGATAACCAGCCCTTTGCCGGGATTCAAAACATAGGGATACTCCATCACCTCGGGCGACGCCAAGCGCCACAATGATAGTTGTACGCCCACAATGTTTGCTGTCGGAATAGCCTCGAATCGTGGCTGCGCAATCGGTGCCGCTCCGCCAAGTAGCGCGTTTGATCCGCTGACGAGCGTTGCCAGTGCGGTATCATAGCTGCGAAACGTCAGATTTGCTTGCGACGCTGCCGAAATCCATGCATACAACAGTTGTACTCGGACACTTGAACCAGCCGGATTGAGTAGTTGCAAATGGCTGAGGGAACCTCCAACCGCCGTGCGCTCTACTCCAGCCTGAAACGCTTTTCCTGATCGAGCGAGCGCAAGCATGCTTGCACGTTGCGCGTCGCTCAAATACAGGAGAAGCGACGGAAGAATCACGGTTTAGGATTTTCCGGATCGCCGAAGCAGGACACGCTCGCGCGATTTGGCGCAATCAGCGTGTTGAATTCGGGGCGTATCACGGTCACTCGCTGTTCATAGCTGAACGTTGAGCAGTATTTGTTGACACCGTCTGCCGCCAGTTTTTGCACCTCTTTCGGCAGCAACGACGCGCACCCGGCAACAGAGAAGCAGAGAAGCAGAGAGCAGAGAATCAGAATCAGAAAACGAAGCATGGTCATCTCCTATGATTGAAAAAGCGCGCGCTCTAGATTCCGGCGAGTAACAAGCCCGGGGTTGATATCCTTTTTGATTGTACCGTCCGGCAGTCGCATGCTGGAGTACACCCAACGAGAAAACTCGATTGCCGCGCCCGCAGTGTCTCCGGCGTTAAGCTTGCGCAGCAGCGTAGACGCCAGAAAATCTGTTCCGCCAATGTTGTAGACAAAAGACAACAACGCGTCAAACTGGTTTTGGTTTAGCGCAACTTTGACGCCGGAATAGATTGCGCGTCCTGCTTCGGTCGCGTCATCCATCAACCATTTTTCTGCCTGTTCGCGTGTGACGCTCGTCAGTCGCTGCGGATTCGAACCGATGTAATGCCCATACCCGATGCTATAGCCGGCTGCATCTGGATATGGTTTCGCCGAAAAACCTTCGCGCTCGCGCAGGAACGCGAGAGATGCTTCAGTTATTTTCGGCAATGATTTATTTGACGGGACCATTGTAACCATTTGCCCTCGGAGCCGCTCCAGAATTGACGGCGCACCATCTGCAGACATGCTAGATATGTTGCGCGTTTCGCCGCTTCTGCGTGACGCCAACCAAAGCAGGCCCGCGCCAAGCGCGGCGAGCAGTAAGACGCTATCCGTTCGCAACGTACACCACAAATCCGGTTCCGGCGGCGCTGCCGAGCAGGTAAATATCGCCCTGCGGGATTGCGGCTGGTTCGAAGTTTCCGCCGTTCGCCGCGAGAATCAATCCGGTAACGGATGTGCCATTGTTTGTCGGCTGATACCCGACGCCGACAAACAATTGATTCGCCGCGCTCGTGTTTTGCACGATCAAATATGTGCGCGCCTCTGCCGGCCGAACCAAAATCGGCTCGGTGCCGACAGTGCCAAACAGCGGAATGAAGTCTGCTTTGCGTTGCGCAGCATAGATCAAAGAGCGAGTCGGCTCCGGGAATTGATCCATCAACGCTTGACTCGGCGCGCCGGCTGGCGCCCCGATTCGCGCGGATGCGACGCGGCCCGGTGGCGCGACAATCAGCGGCGGAAGGCGGCGGGGGCGCTGCGTTTCGAATTCGTGTCCGCTATCGCCCCAACGGTCGAAGTCTGACATATTCATGACTTGCGCCTCTCTGGAAAATGGTGCGCGTATTTTTACGCGGACGCGCCCCCGCGTGGCGGTGAACGTCTCCGTCTGAAGCCGTTCAGCCCCCAACCGGCCGCGAGAGCAGATAAACCTTGCGCCCGTGGAAATTCAGTGTGATTGCCGGGGTAACCGCGGCCTCGAAACTCACCAGTTGTATTTGCAACTGCGAGTTTGCCGGTAGCACTTTCGGATAGGGCAGGATAAACGGCAGCGCGCCGAACCCGAACAGCGACGCAATCGGCACTGCCGCCTGCATCAATTGCGACGCGCTACCGCTGGAAGTGAGCAGGACGGACACGTTTGGAACAATCATGCCGTTGAACGTCTGCGCGACGCCTGCCAAATCTGCCGAAAACGTCAGTTTTTCCAGCACGAAATCCGCATCCGCTTGGATGTTGATTTGTGTATTCACGGTGGCACCAGTCGCAATTGCAGCGAGTCGGCCAGTTGTGTACGTGAAAAATTCCGCGATACGTCGCGCGGGATCGTTGATTGGCAGCTTTGTTTGAGGGATTTGCATTTGCACGTTCCTTTCTGGCACAGGTTAGGCAAATGGCGGGCGCTGACAGTATCAGCGCCCGCCCGGTTACAGCGCGGCGCTTACTGCGAGTTACGCGCCTGCACGCCCTGCATCACGACGCCGATGCGGCCGGCGACCGAGATACCGATTGCGGTAGGCCAGTTGATCGTAACCGAGAAGTTCTGGTTCGGCTCAAGCAAGAGCACCGGGTCGATTCGATACAGCGCGCCGCACGCGTGCAGATGGGACGTGCGCGAAAACAGCGCCGCCGCAGCGGTTGTCGCATCCGACATGCCGGCGAAACCGTCCATTCTCGCGGCTGGCGGCAGGCGCAGCAACGGCGCTTCCGTCAGATACGGTTTCGAACCGATGACAAGCTCCAGAAACGCTGTCCCGGTCATCACCTCCCAAATATCGTTCACATGGTTGTCGATGCCGGCGGCAGCGGGCGCGCCGGACGGGAAAACGCCCGGAATGAAGTAGACCTCCATCGTCTGGACGGCAAACCGGATCGGCGCGGGCAAGCTGCCGGCGGTTGTCAGGTTCGTGTCCGCTTTGGTTTTTCCGCCCTGCCCGATGGGCAACGAGAAAAAGGTGAGCGACGTTTGTCCGGCCATCGCATAGGCTTGAAAGTCATACAGCGACTGCCGGATGACTTCCATTTGATCTTTGCGATTCACCGCATACCGGTTGAAATCGTCCAGCGTGCGCAGAGGGTTAAACATGATGCATGCTCCTGTTTGGCAGTTTAGAGAATGGGGCGCCTAGCGCGCACCGTAAACGTGCCGCGAAACTCTGCGGCACGTTCGCGCTGCGCGCTAGTATTCGCCGGAATAGTCCGGCATCGGCTGCGAGAGATATTCCGACAACGAATCGGGTGTGGGTTGCGACAGGTATTCGCCCACGCCGGAAAGGCTGGTCGGCATTTCGTTCAACGCAGCGCCCGCGCCGTAGTAGCCGAGCAGTTGCGGAGCGGCTTGTGCGACGAGCGGACGAATTGCGCCATAGGCCAAAACCGTGAGCGCGCCGGCCGTCATGTCCTTTGCCACGCGAGTTCCGATGACGCGCCCGAGCAGAAGCCCGATGCCAACTGCGGTCACGGCGCGCACCCCGATCCCCACATAGCCCGCTTTGAACGTATCGGGCAGCGGCAGAAACCTGAACGCAACGTCATTGAGGATTGCGCCGCCCGCGCCGGTCACTGCCGGCATGATGGGATCGGTGAGGGAGCGCAGCAGACCGCGCGTGCTGATTGGGTTGGACCGGCGACGGCGACGGCTCGGGGCGGCGCTGCGCGCGCGGCGACGATGACGGCGAACGGGATTCGCGCCCGCAAGGGCCGACACCGGATTGGACCGCCTGCGGCGCCGCTTGGCCGTTTTCCGAGCGCTACCGCGTTTCAGGAATTTTCCGCCCGGTCCGCGCGGCGGAAGGCGACGCTTTCCGCGCCTCTTGGGATTGACAAGCAGCAGTTGCTCCATGATACAGACTCCTAGTGTGTGGCATCATGACTCGTCCACAATGCCGCGCTCTGTGAATCTGTACGCCCCGCCGAGCAGGTACAGTGTTGTCCCGTCCTGTGACACGCATAGGAGCGGCCGGGATTTTGACTTGAACCGGTGGACGTAACTTTCAAGCTGACCGTCGCGCACAGTGGTATAAAGCACGCCGTCACATTCACCGATTACCACTACTGCATTAGGATAGCGCGGTTTGGGGATTCGCGCAACCAGTTTACCGGGATGACCGGTAAAGCGCTCATACAGGCGCGCTGCCTCTTGCAAAGAGCGGCGAACAGAAAGTCGCTTGCTCACTTGACAACGCGCACCGGCACCTTGGAATAGCGAGCATGCACGCTTGCGTAGTTGCGCGCATTTCGTTCGCCCTCTTTAGTCGCCGGAAAGCGCGCCACGGTTCGCCATTCATCCTTACCGCCCATCTGTTGGACATGGATTTCGCGAAAGCTTGTTGGGGCAGGATTCGGAAACACGCCCGATATGCCGCTTTCGTGGATCACGTCCATCATATCCCGACGCTTGCGTAGACGCTTGGACGGAGCACGTTTTGTGATTTGCGAGGGACGGTTGATGTAGGCTTTACCGGCACGCTTGGATTTTTTCGCCGGATTCGTTTTCGTGATATAGCGCACATCCAGCGGGCGACTGCTTGCAAGTTCAGAGAATACATCACTGAAACGCTCTGACAGGTCGCCAATCGTTCGCGGATTTTGCGGATTTTCTTCGCGCACAAACACAAACGGAATACCGGCATCCGCCATGATGCGCGCAACAGCGAATTTTCCGCCTTTCACGGAAACGCGCATTGTTGACTCCTGCGTCTCTGCTTTAATGTTGGAAAGTAGCGCTGACATTTCCTTGAGAGTGCGCGCACGCAAATGACCGTGTTTGTCATGCGTTGCGCGCCAACCGCTGCCCCATTTGAAAATGCGCCACGTCCCATCCGCATATCCGACATATTCGCCACGTTTGAATGCGGATTTATCGATGTTGTGCATGACTGAAATTTCCTTGCGCGCGTTTCACCGGATCAAATCTCGTGACGCGCCGCTCGGAACGGGCGAACCGTAAGCCCGGTTAAGATCGGCGCCCGCCTGCTCAGGCTGAAAGAATGCCGGCGGAACCTGTGTATATCCACCGGCCGGAACGCTTCCGGGCGCGGCGCTCGGCGGCGTTTGCCGCATGTTGCGCAGCAGGAAGAAAACGCCTGCGCCGATCAACCCAAAAATGACGAGATTTTGCACGCTGAAACGGTCCATTTCATCGCCCCTTGATGAGTTTCGGCAAAACGAAAATCGCAACTGCGCCAAGCGCCAGCCACATGCCGAGCGTTGCCAAATTTCCGGTAACAGTCGGCGTCTGGACAGTCAACGCCTTTGCGCGTTGCTCTGGCGGCAACGTTGCGATAATTTCCAGCCGGCGCGCTTCGTTGTTCGCTTCGTCAATCCACGCCTTTGCAGCGGCGATTGCGGCGATGACGCCAGAGACAACAGCGATGGGGACTAGCGGCAATACGCCGAGATTGATACCGATTTTTTCTTTGACCCATGCATAGACATTCTGAACCGCTTGCACGCCGTCACTGATTGCGCGCTTTATTCCGCCGCCTTTCGCCATGATTTCATCATAGCGGCGTTTCGATTCTGGCGAGGAAGCGGCGACAGCCGCGACGCGCTGCAGGCGCGCCAGTGCCCTGTCATAATCCAGACCGAGCCTGTATAACTCGTTGATCCGCGATTTGACTTCGTCTATGGTCAGGTTCATAACGCGCTCGCGCTATTTACGCAGCAGCAGAAACAGTGCAACCGCGCCGAGCGCAAGCGCCCCTACACCGATTCCGCCGGCCGTGTACAGCGCATCGCGCCCCGGTTCGATTTGCACGCGCATTGAGGGCGCGTATTGATCCGTTTCGAGCGCGGGCTTGTCCTGTCGGGAGCGCTTCAAATTTTCCGAGAAAACCCGATACTGCATGTAGGCAGGAACCGCAGTTTCTGTTACGGTTTTCACTGCGCCGGTCACGTTCGTGACGAGTCCGCCCCAATCGAATCCCATACCGGATACGCCAGACAGGCGCCCGTACAGCACATTCGATCCTGGAAAGCCGGGAGAATTGATCGAATCCGACAGGCGCATACCGCGCCGATAGATCGGAACGCGCGTACCCAACTTGCGCGGGCGAGCGAACGGATAACGGGCATACATGCGAATACTCCTATCTGCGTTTGCGTGAGAGTAGCACGACAGCGGCAATGGCCGCAAGCGCGGCAACAATGCGCCAGTCAAAACCCGGCGCAATCATCTCCGCGCTTACTTCGACCGGCGCGAGCGGTTGCGAGAATTCGAGCGCAGCGGCTGACGGTGAATCGCCGGCTGGTACTTGCGTTGCTGTCGGCGGCAGAAACAATGTTGCGCCGCCAGTTGGCGTATATCCAGCCCCGGGAACCTCGATTTGTTGCACGAACGCGGACGGTGCGCGCGACGAAGTTTTCGGGACAACATACACGGGCGCCGAGCGCGGCACCGGACTCGGCGTTGGAGCGCTCATGCGCGGCACGGTTGGATTCACAAACGAGATTCCGAGATACATTTAGCGACCCTTTTTCGCAAGCAACAGCGCGCCGAAAATCGCCGCTCCGCCTAACAAAACGGATATTGGCAATGCACCAAATGTTGCACGCTCGGCAGCATGCTCGGCTCCAGCATCCCACTGCATGGCCGCGCTATCGCGCGCAAACTGTTCCATTATGCGCGCTTCATCGTCTGCCGCCTTTTCTGCTGCTTTCGCCTGTGCAATTTGATCGTATGCGGTATAAACCGCCTTGGCCGCGCCGACAATCGGCTGCGCTGCCTCATATACCGCGCCGGCTGTTTTCAGCAGTCCCGATGCCCCGCTCGCAACGCCAGCGCCGCCGGCCGTGACGCTACTTGCGCCAGGAACCGCAGCGGTTGCAGGACTCAACGTGACACCAGTTGACGCCGTCACGCTCGATGCGGAAGAGGGCGCGACGCTCGCAGCGGCGCCTCCGCTTGCCGCAGCACCGGTCACTGCTGCCGCATAGACGAGCGCGCCGCCAACTGCCATCATTGCAATGGCGCCTAGATAGTCCGCCGTTTTGTCGATTTTCTTTGTGTATGTGTATGTGCCGCCGCTCGCAGGATCGCCATCATAGATACCGAATTCCCACACGGTTTGTACGTTGCGCACGTTTGCGCGCCCGTTACTCACACTGCGAACCGGGCCATATACGGCGATAACGCGTTTCGGCGCTTTTTTCGGCCGAACATACGTTATTTTACTACTGGTTTTGGTTCGCGAAATGGTTGGCGAGCCTAAAACAAAGCCAACAGCAGACTCGTTCGGCGCTAGCAGTGTGCGAACATAATTCCAGACTGGAGAATCCGGGCGCGCAAATTCTTTGTCCGTGCCCGGCGGCTCAGAGTACTTGACGCCCTCGCGACCGGATGAAGGAATCCGCACGCGTGGAGCAGGACTGGTGCTGTAACCGGCGAGATACATCAGATAGTCTCAATCATTCGCGTTACAGCGCGCAGCGGCGCGAACCCCGCCGGCATATCGGCCGTTGTTTCAAGCGCGTGCCAACGAGCGCCGAGTTTCGTTTCTACATAAACATGAGAAAACCTGCCCGGTTCGAAACCGACGGCCACGTAGCGCGCTGGATGATCTATAGACTCTAACAATGTGGCGAGCAAAACCGATTTATCGTCACAATCACCGTGACGCACCTCAAGCGTGACAAGCGGCGTTTGTACCAATTCAACGCCGTTTGGGTCTTTTAGATATCGGATTCCATCGCGCACAAATGCGTGAAGCGCGCGAATCTGTGCGCCCCATGCTTTTTGCGGTAGATGCTGAACGAGATCAGCCGCCGTTTCCCTGATCTTAAGATCGGAGCGGTAGCGACGCGCAAGCGCTGCCATCAGGCGCAGCGTTGCGCGCACGCCCTTTGCGCCCTCGGGAATGCCAAGCAGGACGCCAGAAAGATTGCCCGAGCGGTCCAGATACAAGTAGTGTCTACCCTGCCGCATCATTCGGCGGCGCGATGCCCGTTTCGCCCGGTGCGCCATTTGTACCGGGTTCTTCGGCATCTGTCAACAGCAGTAGCGCGCGCATCTCCCGTCGCAGGCTTGCGAACCATTCGGCGTGCGCAGCGGCGCGCGCGTCATGACTGACAAGCAGCGCCAGCATTTCCGCATCACCCATTGACATAACGCGTTCCAGCACTTCATCCGCCAGTTGATCGATGACTAAGTCAGCGTAGAGGCTAGCGTCGGCCTGTCGCTCGGCTTGGGACACCAAAAACTGTACCGCGAGTTTCATCTGCACGTCGTTTGACTCCTGTTTTGGGGGCGGCACCGGGGCACCGGGAACCGGTGCCCCGGCCATTACGCGACGGGGAGCGGGGTTTACCGCAGGCTGAACAATGGGCGCGGCGACTGTATCTTGCGCCATCCCGCGCGCAATCAACGGTCCAAATTCTTTTGTCAATTGGAGCATGACGTCGGCCAACCCGGTTTCGCCCTCGCGCGGAGACATATCTTTCGTTATCGCCATCAAACGCTGCAGCATGTCTAGCGCATCAACTGGAGCGCTTGCCGGCGCAGCGGCGGGCGCGGCAAACAAACTGCGCATGGTTACTAATTCTTGCAACCATTCCTGTTTTGACGGTGCCGGTCGCAGCAGCGGAATTAGCGACTGTGCAAGCTCGGTTATGGTTTGCCGGATCACCGCTGCTGTATCAATCTGCGACGTTTCGCGCGCCGGTGCCGGAGAATTGATTCGCGTCGGCGTGCCAATGCTGAAGCCCTTATTTGCACGGACCTTGCTCTTGGCATCATACACGCGAACGCGATAATCACCAGGGCCGTACTCTTCCTGAACGCCGTCGATATCAAACGCGATCCATTCAGCAGGCGAGAATTTGCGCAAGAATGCGAGTTTTCCGCCGCGCGCCTCTTGATACAAACGAACAGTGAGAGACGCGCCATCCTCACCCAGTGTAGCGAAAACTGCCGCTAACTCGTCCTGTTCCGGATCGGATTCGCTGCCCATTCCATCACCCGGCGGCGCGCTCGGGAGCGCAACACGTTCGGCATCATAGGTTCGTGCCATGTTTCCTCCAAAAGAAACGCGCCCATATCGGGCGCGCTATGAGTCTGTGCTACTTGCAAAGCTTCGTCAAGCTAGCGACGCGCTAGGACCGACCTAGTGCAAAGCTGCTAGTTAAAACGCTCACCAGCCGGTTTCGCAGCGTCCGCCACGGCGTACAACGAGCAAGCGGGCTCCAAATCTGCCAGAATCGGGCGCACGCCCTGCGGCGCAACCGCGATTTGCTGTTCTCCAGACCGACTGAGTAGTCGTTGCGCAGGCGCTGCGGGCACCGGCACAACAACCATTGTTGGCGGCAATCCGTAACAGAACCCGGCAGTAACACCGTTCGGAAGGTGCGCAGTCATTTCCGCAGGGACCGGAACCCAGTAAACACAATTTCCACATTTTTTCATGTGAGCCTCTTTCAACGCGGTTCGTAATGCCAGTCGTCAGCGGCAAGCCGGACAGTGCTACCAGCGCGCACGCTAACGCGATTGAATTTGTCCATAATCGCCGCGCTTAGATCGATCCCTAATTGCATGGCGAGAATGTCCAGATACGTTATCACGTCCGCGAGTTCATCAGCCGCTTGATTGTGGAACGTGATAGCGTCAATGTCGCCGCGCTCAAATTTCTTGCGAATGTTTGCATATTCGCCTAGTTCGCCGACTGCCGCTTGTAGCCACTGCGCAGGACTCCAATCGCTGCCGTCGGCTCGACTGTGCGCTAGTTCACCCTTACTGTTTCGAAATTGCGGCAACCGCGCTCGATTCGCTCCGCGCAGTGCCGCAAAAGTGAGCCCGTTTGTACCGTATCCCATGATTGTCCCCTAGAAATTGAGCGCTCGAAAACGCCACGGTCCGAAATCGCTTACCATTCCCCCCGCATAGAGAATGTCCGCGCCCTCGAAATCGCTGCGCGGACTAAGCGCGCCGCTCGACACGAGACGATAGTAAAACTCAGAGCGCGACACGTCGCGCCATACAACCCGCGTGGGCAGCAAACCGAATAGCGCCCGGCGCTCGCGCCCTATCTGATATCGCATGGTGCGACCGAGCGTTAGTAGCGGAACCGGACGCGGTAGCGCCTCAAGCGGTGCAGAATCCTCTTGCATTTGAAATCTCCATGTGTAAGAATAAGCGCGCTTCTCCCCTACTTCGGCCCGCCGCAATGGCGGGCTTTTTTTTGCAGCACTTCTACACACGTTGACCGACTTTTTCCCGAATAACGAACATATCCGCGCCAGACATAACAGCAACGAAATTCTGTCGCTGCGTCTGCCGAATGCGCGGCGGGCGTCCGTCGTACCATGCCGCAAAATCGTCCATATTAAGCTTTTTGATTGTGAGCCCTTTCGCTTTCATTTCACTGCCATCCATAGCGCAATAAACCTTTTTCGCAATGATGCTGTACTCTTCGCCCTCTGCCTCGATCTTCCATTTACCATAGACGCCCGGATCAATCGGAAGATCAACCGGACGCGAGTACATACAGCAGTCTGTGTCAGAATACAACCACGCATCCGGCGCAAGCAGAATCGCGCGACGTATGACCATGCGAACGTGAGCCGTGATAAATGCACCGATTTGCGGCTGATGATAGTCCCGCATCTGCGGCTCGGCAAATCGAAACCAGATGTGTTGTACCGGATCGAGTCCGTCCTGATACTGATAAAAGCCGTCCGGCCTTTCGGCACTCATGACAAGTTCATATCCGCCCAATTCCTCCACTGTTTTTCCGTAGGAATTGTTTCCGATTGCTTTCAACATTTCCCCTTGAGCAGATTTAGGACCGCCGGGACCGTTAACGCGGAGATTTTCGAGCGTATCAACATAGTTCTGCATGGTAAATGACGCGTCCCAGTAGTAGCCCTCTGCCACATCGAGACGCCAGCCCTCAGACGCCAACTGTTCATATTCGCTAGACGTAATCCACGCGTCGGGAATTTCACCAAAAACGGCCATGCCGCGCTTCTCACTATCGCGTAAGTAGAAAGGGATTTTATCGCCGCTTTTTGTTGCATGCACGCGATAAATCGCGCACGTGGCAACACCCTCATAGCGCAACGTCCGAATGCAGCGCCCGCAAGGGAGTCTTGCTTCCCGCATGGCAGCGGCATACGCCTGATTAATATCATACTTCCAGACGGGACCGCGATACCTGCGCGAAGCAAAGCAAAACCCGCCACGCATAACACTGTCACGAATGATTTTTTCGACATGATATGAGGGCGCCCAACATACCACGTCGGGCGGCATGTGTTGTTGGAAAAGTCGAATTCCAAGATTGCCTATAGTCGGCTGCAACACTTGTCCGAAATTCTCGCGCACAATCTGTTCTGCCCGCTGCATTCCGTGATACAAACCCTCACTGTCGCGGTATGCATAAGCGACATGCTCGGGATTATCAGGATTGAATTCTTCTGTCTCCCAATCAGGGGACTGTAACTTATGATGCGCGGGCGCAAACGTTTTAAGAAACTCTCGCAACGTGCACGGTTTCGCGCCGAGGGTCATAGAAAGACCGTCAAGAAACTCCCATTCCTTATTCGTTTCCTTGTGAACGACACGCAGACCCCGCAGCGCTTTCGTACGTGTCATGTACGGACGCAACAGATATTCGGGAGAGTGCAACAACGCCGCGCCAACGAAAAACACGTCATAGCGGTTGCCATTCCATGCGATAAAACGCGCTCGATGGTTTTCAGGCGTTAAAAAACATGACAGCAACACGTCTCGCAAATGCACTACACTATTAATTCGTCCGCAGTACGAAAACTCGGCACCGTGCGCGGTAAGAAAAACTGGTTGCGGATTGCCGGCAGCAATCCGCGTTGTCTCCAAATCGTAAGCGATCATGACGCGAGCGCGCCCTTTTCGTCTGGAAACCCGCAACGGTTTTGACGACGCCGCGCGGCCGGACCGCTTCGCCCGCTCGGCGATTCTGGCGCCAATTCGATTAACGCGCGTCGGCCGCGACAGTCGCCGCCGGCCTGACAGTACCTCCGACAAAATCGACACTGGTTCATCAGGCTTCTAAGACAGCGACAAACAAAACGCGCAGCGCCTTACCTTGATGATCGCCAATCGGTCCTAGAGTTTCCTCCCACAGTTCCGCATCACCCATTTCCGAATGCAATTGAATGGGCGACGTTGCGCCGCGCGACGATCCGCGATACTCGCGCCCGCCTAACGACGTTCCGCCCGCCGGAATCGAGTATATAATCTGAATGACGCGCTCCAGAGCACGAAGCCCGCGTAGAAAATCGAACATGGCGCGGATATCATATCCGGACATATCATAGTTGACCCAATCAGACGCAATCATTCTTCCCGTGGCATCGCCGTAAGCATCACGCTCGGCAATGGTCCGTCGCTCGCCGGCAATCGGTATAAGCTGTTCCGGCGGTTCGGCATCAAAATGCCGATTAATTCTTTTTGCTGCGGCTCGAACGCGCTTATATTCTGTGCGCAACACTTTATCAATGCGTCCGGCATAGTCAACACGCGGCTTTGATTCACCGTTCAACCAGCGCCCGACCGTGCGACGAGATACGCCCAAGCGCTTTGATAATTCGGTTTTTGTCGGCGCTTTTCCGCCATCTGGAACCGCGCCAAGCAGCGCTGTACGGATCAACACCTCAAAGGACAGACGCTTTGCCATTAGGACCGGTCCTCGCGCGGGCCTGCAGGATTGTGCACGCACCATTTACTGGTGCGACGGTGTGGGAACCAGTAGCCATCACAGATGCAGGGGCGACGTTTATCCCGACGCCCTTTTCCAGAACAACGGCGACCGTTTACACGCATTATTTCTGCTCCCCTTAATGAGCAAACGAATCGCGGCACACGCGCCTGATATCACATCGGACGTGCACTTTCGCTCTTGGGCGGCGCGATTCGTGGATCGCCAGCATGGCGACCGATTGACAGCATAGGCGATACGACATGTGGCGTCAATGATCGAGCACGGGCATTTAACAGTCGGTCGGACCATACGTGTGGGGGG
>Ga0105252_10000722_pt1 | contig 18423 bp, 16 predicted proteins | sample EasRivMeERMZT100_FD_89675 | JGI IMG/M metagenome (GOLD analysis project Ga0105252, IMG submission 89675) | Soil microbial communities from meander-bound floodplain in the East River, Colorado, USA - East River MetaG ERMZT100 | ecosystem: Environmental > Terrestrial > Soil > Floodplain | place... | reverse complement strand
GGTTACATCGAACGCTTCTACAACCTCAAACGCATTCACTCCAGCTTGGGGTACCATTCTCCGGTCGAGTTCGAACGCTTGGCCAATGCCTAGCGAAGTGTCCACAGAAACGGATGAAGATCAACGCGCGTAAGGGCCACGCGCGCCCCTCACTGTGAACGTTAGACGGCATGAACGCACTACGTGTCGGTCTGCTCGCGGTGTTCGCAATCGCAACGGCTTCGTGCCAACCAAAGCCTGCTCCCGTTGCCACCAAAGTGCTGGTGGAATCACGCGGGTTCACTGTTTCCGGCAAGAGTGTGTCATCGACCGAGCAGCTCATCGCGGAGCTTCGCTCTATGCCGAACTTGCAGGCCATTCACCTCCAAGCCGCACCAGGTGTCTCTGCGCGACGGTACGAGGAAGCAAGCATCGCCATTGCCCATTCTGGTCTTGCAGTGCCCATCGCATTTGTCGGCAATGAGCCGTTCGCCAAGTAGGCCAGCCACAATGCCGCCTAACTTCGCTGCACCCGACTCGCTACGGCGCTTCGCCCGCCTTCGCGAGTGGGTGAGCTCAAACGTTAGATGGCAGATACGGTGACAACGCGCGCATCATCGATACCCTGGGGGCGAGCCGTTGCACTGCTAGCTCTGTGGGCTCTTGTCCTAATCGGTTTGTATGACGCAACCTCCCGGGCGTGGAGAGGCGAGCCCCCTCTCATTTACCTCTATCCACATGGGCCCTCGCCGCAGATCGTTCTCTTGCTTCTCATCTTTGCAACTTCCATAGTGTTTTGCCTGATCGATTTGTATGCAATCGCCGCCGCAATTACTGCGAAGCGGCCGATTGAACGGTGGCAGTGGATGACAGGAGCACTCTTTTCTTTCGCTTTAGCCTTGACCGTCATACCGGAGGATTTCCTGCTTGCGGTGACTATTCGCACTTCGGGCCCAAGCAAGAATGCACGCGTTGATCTGCACAACGCCGCGGCCATGGGGCGCGCGCGCACAGTGAAGGCATTCCTACGAGAAGGGATGCCGCAGAAATTGGGTGCTGATTCCTACACTGTGCTTCACGTGGCGGCCGAAAACGGGAACGTCGAGATAATTGACATCGCTCTTGCTAACGGCGGCGACATCAATGGCCAGGATTCGCGTGGTCGTACGCCGCTTCATAGCGCTGTCGAAGCAAATAAGTTTGGGGCGGTTCAGCGCCTTCTTGCACGAGGAGCTAACAGGAACATCGCGGATTCTGGCGGCAATACTCCCGAGGACGTCGCCAAAAGGCGCGGGCGTGAAAACATCGCGCACTTGCTGAAGCAACAATGACGCACGTCGTACGCCGGATCACCCGCAAGTGCGGCGCGCGCCCCTCATTGCGAACGTTATGCGTCTCACTGGCTTCGTTGCGCTCTTCGTTCTGTCGCTCGGCGTAGCGGGCTACGCCGTTGCGGTCTATGCGTTCCTCCCGCTCGGTGCGGCGCTCCACCCAGGCATGCTCGCCGCTTTCGAAGCTCATCGCACGGGCATCTACGCCCACGTCTTTGCCTCAGCGGTCGCGCTCACGCTCGGGCCCTTCCAATTCTGGGCACGGTTGCGCACCGCGCGCCTCGGCTTGCACCGCTGGTTGGGCCGACTGTACCTCGGCGTAGGTGTCCTGGTTGGAGGCTTGGCGGGGCTATTCATGGCTTTCCATGCGTTTAGTGGCCCTGCCGCCCGCCTTGGCTTCGGGCTTCTCGCTCTTGCGTGGCTGTACACAGGGCTTCGCGCTTACTTGGCCATTCGTGCCCGAGACCTTGTCTCCCATCGCCGCTGGATGGTTCGCAACTTCGCGCTTACCTTCGCGGCCGTCACTCTCAGGCTTTGGCTACCGGCGTCCATCGTGTCCGGTTTCGCATTCGAAGTTGCCTATCCGGTCATCGCTTGGCTCTGTTGGGTGCCAAACCTTCTGGCGGCAGAGCTACTGTTCAACCGGATGCAGAATCCTTCCCTCAAGGGGAGCTAACTTCCGAGCAGGAACTCGCGCACGATCGCGATCTGATCGTCGTGAAGCAGCGTCGGCGCGTGTCCGACTCCCGGGATCTCCAACACCTTGGCGCGCGGGCCCCGCAAAGCCATCTGCCTTGCCGTATCGCGCGTGAGCAGGTCCGACTGTTCGCCGCGCAGAACGAGCGTCGGGCAGCGGATCGCATCGTAGGAATTCCACAGCTCGACGTCCTTGTGAGGAAGCTCCGCGTTGAACGGCACCGCGATCGCCGGATCGTAGTGCATGCGCAGCGTGCCGTCCGGGTTCTGGCGCACGACGTGCTCTGTAAGAAAACGCCACTCCGCGTCCGAGTGCGGGCCGAAGGGCGCGCTGATCGAACGCACATACCGCTCCGCGGCGTCCATGTCCGGCAGCGGCGGCCACTTGCCGAGATAGGCGCCGATACGATCGAGCGCCGCCGCCGTGAGCACCGGCCCGACGTCGTTCAGGACCAGCTTCTTCACCGACGAATCGGGCATCGCCGCGAGCGCCATTCCGATGAGCCCGCCGAGCGAAGTGCCCACCCACTGCACCGATTCCACGTCGAGTCGAGCGATGAGCGTCTGCATGTCGCTCGCGTAGGTTGTCACTGCATATTCCGCGGGGTTCATGAGCCAATCGGAGCCGCCGCGGCCGGCGACGTCGGGACAGACCACCCGATAGCCGTGGCGAACCATCGCCGCGGCGAGGCGATCGAAATCTCGCGCGCACCGGGTCAGCCCGTGAACGCAGATCAGAGTCTTGCTGCCCCCGGGCTCTCCTCCCCATTCGAGATAGGCCATGAGGTGCGGCCCGCTCGCGCCCGCGCACTCTACGCTGCGACGCCGAAAGGGATCGCCCAATGCCGTTCCTTCACTTCTCGGGACGCAGCCAGCAGCGCGCAAGCAGCTCCGGAATCCAGCGCGTGTCCTCTCCGAACGAGCCGAGCGCAAGACCGCCGTCCTCGGGCCGGAGCACCTTGCGGAGCTTTTCCGAGCGCAGGTTCGCCGCGCGCACCGGATACCCGTAAGCTTCGAAGCGCTGGCGCTCCACCGCCGTTTCCTCCGGCGGACTCTCGTTGAACCACAGCCACTCGCGCGAGAATCCTTCAGTGATCCTGTCGAGCTCGCGCAGCTCATCCTTCGCAATCGGCTCGCGCTGCGCAAGCTCGCTATAGGCCGCTTCATCGGACGACACCCTCCAGCGCTCGGCCCACTCGGCCTCGACTCCGTCGGACGCGGAAAGCTCGCAGGCGCCCGGGGCTCCCGCGATGCGGAAAAAAGCATGCTGATCGGGAGTGATCACGTAGCCGTGCCAGAACTCGCGCCAGCGCTCGCAGCTCAGCGCAAGCCGAACGCGACCGTCGGCCTCGGCGCGCACGTCCTGCAACGCGGGTCCGCCCGGAGCCTGCGTCTGCGCAGCCTGCTCGCGCAAGGCGCCATTCTGGATGATCGCACGGCCGTTTCGGCCTTCGTTCGCTTCCGTCCAGTCGACCTCGACGGTCAGGTCCGGAAACGCCTGCGAAGCCTCGACGAAAGGGGGAAACGGAATTCCGCCGCGCAGCTTGAAGCGGTACTCGAGCTGCTTGTCCGAATGCAGCTCGCGGTAGGAACCGGTATCCTCCTCGTCGAGCAGTTCGTTGACGCGGCTTCGGTATTCCCGAAGCAGCTCGGGATCGCCCTTGACCGTAACGGTTACAGTGAGATTCAAGCTTTGATCTCCCTGCGGGAGTATAACCGGCAGGTCTTTCAGTCGTGCCAGTAGCGCCGCGCGCGGTCGCGGTAAGCTCCAACCTGGATGCTCTCCGGTTCGAAGCGCATCTGGATCGCGCCGCCCGAGTCGGTGCGAAGCAGCTCGCTTCCCGCCTCGCGATAACGCGCGAGCACGTCATCGCGCGGATGACCGAAGCGGTTGCCGTAGCCAGCCGCAAAGATCGCATAGCGCGGCGCCACCCGCTTCACGAACTCGGGCGACGAGGAGCTCGCGCTCCCGTGGTGCGGCACGAGCAGCGCTTCCGCGGTCAGAAGCTTCGGGGCATGTAGAAGCAGTTCACGCTCGGCGCCGCGTTCGATGTCTCCTGTGAGCAGCACGCGGCCCCCCTTGGCCTCGATGCGCAATACGCAGCTCCGGTTGTTGGCCCGCGCCCGGCGTCCGGAAGGAATCTCCTCCCGCGGGTGGAGAAATTCGAAGGAGACTGCGTCCCAGACCCACTTGCGCCCGGCGACGCAGGGCGCCCGCCAGGTCGTCCTCGCCAGCAGATCGTGGTCGGATGAAAGCGAGGACCACAGCATGCCGACCGGAATCGCCTGGAGCACCGAGCCGGCGCCGCCCGAATGATCGCCATCGTCGTGGGACACGACGAGCGCGTCGAGCAGCGCAATCCCCTCACCCCGGAGGTAGGGAAGGATGATGCGGCTGCCGCTGTCCGCGAACGCGTTGAATGCGGGTCCGGCGTCGTAGAGCAACGCATGCCGCTCGGTGCGCGCGAGCACCGAAAGCCCCTGCCCTACATCCAGCACCGTAATCCAGAGATCGCCCGCCCGTGGCCCCGGCGGTGGCGTGGCGAAGAGCGGCAGCAACAGGACGATTCCCAGCTCCCTTGCCGGAAACCCGCGCGGGAGCAGCAGCCAGGCGATGCCGATGAACGCGAGCGGCAGGGTCCACGCCGGCGGCGCGTGCTGCTGCCAGACAGCGCCCGGAAGCCCCGCAAGCCAGTCCAGCATCGCCATCAGGACTTCGAGGATCGCGTGTCCGAGCTCCAGGGGCCATGCCAACGGCAGCACCGCGCCGGCGAGCGCAAGAGGCGTGACCACCAGGCTCACCACCGGTATCGCGACCGCGTTGGCGATCGGAGAAACCAGCGACACCTGCTGGAAGATCACGAGCAGCAGGGGAACAAGACCGACTGTCACAGCCCACTGCACTCGCCCCCATTGCGCGAGCCCATCTGGCCGAGCGGTGCGCGCGGTTCCGACGTAGAAAATCACGGCGACCGCCGCGAACGAGAGCCAGAAACCGGGAGACAGGACTGCCCAGGGATCGAGCACGAGAACAAGGAGAAGCGCCGCGGCGAGCACCCGCGAGGCGCTCGTCGCCCGCCCGAACCAGAGCGCTGCCGCCACCACCCCGACCATGTAGAGCGTGCGCTGGGCGGGAACGGCAAATCCGGAAATGAGGCAGTACGCGAGCGCGGCGAGGAACCCCGCGAGCGCCGCGGCTTTCTGCGCCGGCAACGCGAGCGCCAGAGCTTCGCTGCGCCTCCAGCACCAGGACGCGAGCATCGCGAACAGGCCCGCGATCATGGTGACGTGCAGTCCGGAGATGCTCATCAGGTGGCTCACGCCGGTGCGGGCGAACAAGCGCCACTCGCCGGGATCGATCGCGCGCTGGTCACCGATCGCAAGCGCAACGAGCACGCCGGCGTAGCGGCGCTCGGCCAGCGTAGTCCGGAATCTCTCGCGCACCGCTTCGCGCAGCCGATCGATCGCGTATCCGGGGACTCGATCCGAGAGCCGCTCCCGCTCTGCTTTCTGCGTTACGTAACCGGTGGCGCGCAAGCCCCGCTCGAGGAGCCAGGCTTCATAGTCGAAACCATGCGGGTTGGCGCTGCCGTGCGGCCGGCGCAGCCGCACCGTGAAGCGCCAGCGCTCTCCGGCCCGCACTCGCAGTACGCCCCGAGGCTCATCCTGAACAGATCCGCCGTACCAGGAAAGCACGATGCGCCGCGGCACGCCCGGTTCGGAGGACTCCACGTCGAAATCGAAGCGCACACCGCGCTCGAAATCCTGCGGCAGGCCGGCGACGACGCCTGTCACGACTGCGTCGCGCCCTTCGAGCGCCGCATCGAGCCGATCCGAAAGCCGCAGATGTGCGAGCGATGCGGCCCAGGCGAAGCCCAACGCGGCAAACCCCATGAGAATGGTTCCGCCAGCGACGGCCGGAGCGACGCGCTTTGAGAACCCGATCCCGGCGATTGCCGCCAATGCGAAGAACAGCACCAGCCAGCCAGCATCCGGCAGCGCGCGCTGCTGCTGCAGCAACCATACGCCCAACGCAAAACCCAGCGCGGCGGATCTCATCGGTGACCGGCAACGCTGTTCATTCCGCGTTAACGGCCGAGAGCTCCAGAGGTTGATGCTTGTCTTTTGCCTCAAGAAGGGCCCATGGCCCATCCGCCGAAGAGGTAGAACCGCCTGCGCCGCGATCAGCGTTCAGCTCGCACTCTGCGGCTGCATCTGCCGCGCGACGATGCGCTCGACCCCCAGCCCGTCCATAGCGGCGACTTCGAGTTTCCAGCCGCCCCATTCGACGACGTCGCCGCGCTCGGGCAAGCGGCCGAGTAACGACAGCACGAGTCCGGCGGCGGTGTGGTAGTTGCCCTCGGGCAGCGCGTCGAGGCGGAGGCGCTCCTGGAGATCCAGCACCGGGAGTGCGCCGTCGAAGGTGAGCGCACCGTCCGGGAGCTCGCTGATTTCGGGCGCATCGCCGGCCTGCTCGGGGAGATCGCCGGCGATCGCCTCGAGCAGATCGGTACGCGTGATGACGCCTTCGAAGCCGCCGAACTCGTCCACCACGATGGCGAGCTCGATCGGCGCACGCTTGAAGAGTTCGAGCGCGTCGAGGACCGTGGCGCTCGCAGGCACGGCCACCGGCTCGCCCAGTACCTTGTCGAGCTCGAAGGGCTCACCCTGCAGACAAAGCGCAAGGATGTCCTCCTTTCGCGCGACGCCGAGCAGCTTGTCGATCGAGCCGCGCCCCACGGGGAACGCGCGGTACGGACTCGCGCGCAGCTTGGCGAGGACGGCATCGCGCGTCTCCGCGACATCGATCCAGTCCACGCTGGAACGGTGAGTCATGACCGCCACCACCGGGCGGCGCGCGAGCTCGAGCACGCCGCGCACCATGCGCCGCTCCAGGGGGGCGAACACGTCGCCGCTCGGCGGCTCGCCCGCGGCCGCGGCCGCGAGCGCGCCCGCGCCGGAGAGCGGCACACCACCCACGAGCCTCAGGATGGCATAGGCGGCCCGCCGGCGCGGCGGAATCGCGGCGGCGAACCTGCGCCGGTTGCGCTGCGCGACCTGGTTGAGCATCTCGATCATCACGGAAAAACTGATCGCCACGTAGACGTAGCCTTTCGGCACGTGCACGCCGAAGCCGTCGACCATCAGCACCAGGCCGATCATGAGCAGGAAACCCAGGCACAGGATGATGAGCTGCGGGCGCGCGGTGATGAAATCGCTCAGCGGCTTCGCAGCGGCGAGCATCACCGCCACCGCGATGATCACCGCAGCCATCATCACGTAGAGCTCGTCCACCATCCCGACCGCGGTGATGACCGAGTCGAGGGAGAACACGACATCGAGAACGACGATCTGCGCCACGGCCGGCCAAAAGGCGGCTGCGGCGGGCGCCGCAGCATGCCCGGGGAACCGCACCTCGAGGCGCTCGTGGATCTCGGTGGTCGCCTTCACCAGCAGGAACAGTCCGCCGCCGATGAGAATGAGGTCGCGCCAGGACAGGCCCTGTCCCAGCACCGTGAACACCGGGTACGTGAGCGACATGACCCAGCTGATGCTCACGAGCAAGGCGAGGCGCATCACCATGGCGAGCGAAAGGCCGATGAGTCGGGCGCGCTCGCGTTGCTGCGGCGGCAGCCGCTCGGCGAGGATCGCAATGAAGATCAGGTTGTCCACGCCGAGGACGATCTCCAGCACGACCAGCGTCGCGAGGCCAACCCAGACAGTCGGATCAGTCACCCATTCCATGGAGCGATTGTCCCCAAAGACGCGATGATATGCTTGTCCCCTGCCTCGAAGGGGCAAGAACACCGCCGATGCCGCGCAAATTTTTCCGCAAGTTTCTTCCGAGCCACGAGTCGATCAGGCAAAACCGGCACATCGCGCGTTTCGGCTCGCTGCTGCGCCACCCAAACCTGTGGCACTTGAACCGCGATTCAGTGGCGGGCGGAGCGGCGGTTGGGATGTTCTCGGGTCTCGTGCCGGGGCCCTTACAAATGCTGACGGCAGCGATTCTCGCCGTTCCCCTGCGGGTCAACCTGCCGGTGGCGCTCGTCACCACGTTCTACACCAATCCGTTTACGATCGGGCCCTTGTATGTGCTCGCCTACTGGATTGGCACGCTGTTCGTCCCCGGCGACGGCGCGCCGTTGAGCCACCCGCCGGGCTTCGAATGGTCGAACTTCGCCGCGTGGCTGCGAGCGTTTCTGGAGTGGACTCTCGCGCTCGGCAAGCCGCTGGCGATCGGCCTCGTGGTGCTGGCGACCGGGCTTGCGATCACGGGCTACATCTTCGTGCAACTCGCCTGGCGAGCGCATGTCATCCTCGCATGGCGCCGGCGCAAGGCACGGCGTGCGAGACGCGCCGGGTAGATCGCGCTCAGTTTGCGGCCGCGAGGACCCCGTCCTGCAGCCTCATCACCCGGTGCGCCTGGGCCGCGAGCGAGGACTCGTGCGTCACCATCACGAAACTCGTTCCGTGAGTGCGGTTGAGCTCGAGCATCAGCCCGAACACGGCGTCCGCCGTGTGGCGATCGAGATTCCCCGTGGGTTCGTCGGCGAGCACGCACGCGGGCGCGGTGACGAGCGCGCGCGCGAGCGCCGCCCGCTGGCGCTCGCCTCCGGAAAGCTCGCCCGGGGTGTGATCGAGCCGCTCTCCGAGACCCACTTCCTTGAGAACCGTCGCAGCCGCTGCGCGCGCTTCGGCGGGCGCGGTGCGCCGGATGAGCAGCGGCATCGCGACGTTCTCGAGCGCGGTAAATTCCATCAACAGATGATGGAACTGGTACACAAAGCCGAGCGAACGGTTGCGCACGCGTCCGCGTTCGGCGTCCGAGAGGCTGTGCATCGGCCGTCCCATGACGTCCACCTCGCCCGAACTCGGATCGTCGAGCCCGCCGAGCAGGTGCAGAAGCGTGCTTTTTCCCGAGCCTGAAGCGCCGACGATGGCGACTATTTCTCCCTTCGCCACCTTCAGCGACACGCCCTGGAGCACCCGCACGGCTTCCCTTCCTTCGCGGTAAGTCTTGCGCAAATCGCGGCACGCCAGGACCTCACTCATAGCGCAGCGCCTCCGCGGGATTGACGCGCGATGCGCGCCAGCTCGGATAGATCGTCGCGAGAAGCGAGAGCGCGAGCGAGACGAGGGCGATCACGATGACGTCGCCGCGCTGCAGGTCGGAGGGCAGCTCGGTGATGTAATACACCTCGCGCGACAGGAAGCGGATATTGAGCAGGCGCTCGAGGAAAGGCACCACCACATCGATGTTGACCGCCAGGGCGATGCCGCCGGCCACGCCCAGGAGCATGCCGATCACCCCGATCAGCGCGCCCTGGACGATGAAGATCTGCATGATCCCGCCGGGGCTCGCCCCGAGCGTCCTCAAGATGGCGATGTCGGGCTGCTTGTCGGTGACCGCCATCACCAGCGTCGAAACGATGTTGAACGCCGCCACCGCGACGATCAGCAGCAGGATGATGAACATCATGGTCTTTTCGATCTGCACCGCGCGGAAAAAGTTGGCATGGCTGCGGGTCCAGTCCGAGATGTAGATATCGCCGCGCAGGCGCGCCATCAGGTCGCGCGCGACTGCTCTCGACTGGAACAGGTCCTGGAGCTTGAGCCGTACGCCCGAGACGTTCTCCGCCATGCCGTAGAGCTTCTGCGCGTCCTGAACGTGGATGAGCGCAAGGCCCGAGTCGTACTCGAACATGCCGACCTCGAAGAGGCCCGCCACGGTGAACTGCTTGAGCCGCGGGAGAATGCCCGCCGGGGTCACCAGGCCCTGCGGCGCGATCAGCGTGACTTTGTCTCCGGGAATGGCGCCGAGCGCGCGAGCGAGCTCCGCGCCGAGCACGATGCCGAACTCCCCGGGAGCAAGTGCCTCGAGCTTTCCCGCCACCATGTTTCTGCCGATGTCTGCGACTTTCTCCTCGAGCTGCGGCACGATTCCGCGCACCACCGCCCCCCGAACGGCGGCGCCGAACAGCAGCATCCCTTGCGCGTTCACGAACGGAGCCGCCGCCACGACCTGCGGATGCACGCCGGCTTCCTTCGCCACTGCCTGCCAGTCGGCGAGACGATTGTCCGCGCCGGTGATCTGCACGTGCGAGGCAACGCCCAGAATGCGCGCGCGCACTTCCTTCTGGAACCCGTTCATCACCGACAGCACCACGATCAGCGCAGCGACACCGAGCGCGATGCCGAGCATCGAGACCAGAGAGATGAAAGAGATGAAGTGGTTGCGGCCGCTGTTTCTTTTTCGGGCGCGGGTGAAGCGCAGTCCGACGAACAATTCGTAGCGCACGGGCGAAGTGTGCCATAACCGGTGCTAAACTCGAAACCGTTCCATGCATTGCCATCTGTATGTTCCGGACTTCATTTCCGCGGAGCGGGCGCACGCCGATCAACGTCTCGCGGCGGCGGAAACGCTGATCGCCCGGGGACGCCGCAGGCGCATGGCATCGATCGCGCCCGAAGGCTGGCTGTTCGAGCGCTTCTCGATTCCGAAGCAGCGCGACTGGCCCGTCGCCCCCCACACGCTGCTCGCGGATGGAGGATCGCCCGAGCGGCACTTCTGGATGCGAGCCGATCCGGTGCACTTGAGCGTGGGGCGCGACAGCTTGAGCCTCGCCGATGTCACTTCGTTCGACGTGTCGCGCGCCGAAGCGGAGGCGCTGGTCGAGGCGCTCAACCGCCATTTCGGCGAGGCGATGCTTTTCCATATCCTGGAGCCGGCGCGCTGGTACGTTCGACTGCAGCGTGCGCCGGACATGCACACCACGCCGCCGTCCGCCGCGCGCGGGGAGGCGATCGAGGCCAACCTTCCCTCCGGGCCCGATGCGATCGCCTTTCACGCTCGAATGAACGAGGCGCAGATGCTCCTGCACGAACACCCCGTCAATGCCGCGCGCGAGGCGCGCGGAGACCCTGTGCTGAACAGCATCTGGTTCTGGGGCGGGGGAACGCTGGCCGACTTGACCACCCGCCCTTTCTCGACGGTTTTCGGCGACGATCCCCTGGCGCGCGGTCTGGCGCTTGCCGCCTCAATCCCGGCGCGGGCGTTGCCGAAAGACGCGCTCGCCATGCTCGCAGCCGCAGGGAACGACGGCGTCGCGCTGGTATTCATGGACGGACTGGGAAACGAAAAGCGCGGCGCCGAGAGCGCCCGTTTTCCGGAGCGCCGCACGACACTCGAGCGCGATTGGCTCGAGCCGCTCCTCACCGCGTTGCGGTCCGGGCGAATCGGCATGTTGACCTTGTCCCTGCCGGGCGCGGATTCTCTGCTCGAGATCGAAATCGTGCGCTCCGACCTGCGCTACTTCTGGCGGCGGCGCAAACCGCTCGCTGTGTATTGCGCCGGCTGAAGACTTAGAAACCTCTCTTGATATCCCGCATCGTCAATCGCCCGGTTCCTCTCCGCTCGCACGACCAGCTCGTGCGCGAGGGTTTGCATCCGGTGCTCGCTCGCGTTTGCGCCGCGCGTGGAATCAGCCGCCGCGGCGAGATCGATGACGCCCTCTCCGGATTGATTCCGCCCTCCGACCTGCTGAACGCGGAGCGCGCTGCGGTACTGCTCGCCGATGCGATCGCGTCGGGCAAGCGCATGCTGATCGTCGCCGACTACGATTTCGACGGCGCTACTGCATGCGCGCTCGGAGTGCGCGCGCTTACCGCCTTCGGTGCCACCGTCGGCTATCTCGTGCCCAATCGATTTGAGTTCGGCTACGGGCTCACGCCGGAAATCGTAGCGCTCGCCGCAAAATCGAAGCCCGACCTGCTCATCACGGTGGACAACGGCATCGCGAGCGTCGAGGGCGTCGAGGCGGCGCGGCAGCTCGGCGTCGAGGTAATCGTCACCGATCACCACCTTCCGGGCCCCGAGCTTCCGCGCGCCGCGGCCATCGTGAATCCCAATCAGGCGGGCTGCGCTTTCCCGAGCAAGAGCCTCGCGGGCGTGGGCGTGATGTTCTATGTCATGCTGGCGCTGCGAGCGGAGATGAGAAACCGCGGCGCATTCGCCGGAAAGGAAGAGCCGGTTCTTGCCGATCTGCTCGACCTCCTTGCGCTCGGCACGGTTGCCGACGTGGTGCCGCTCGATTTCAACAACCGCGTGCTCGTGTCGCAGGGGCTGAAGCGCATCCGTGCGGGCCGGATGCAGGAGGGGGTGCGCGCTCTTTTCGCCGTCGCCGGACGCGATCCCTCGCGCGCAAGCGGTTTCGATCTCGGCTTTCTGCTCGCTCCCCGGCTGAATGCCGCCGGGCGCCTTTCCGACATGAGCCTGGGAATCGAATGTCTCGTGACCGGAGATCGCGGCCGCGCGCTGGAGATCGCCCGGCGGCTCGACGACCTCAACCGCGAGCGTCGGGCGATCGAGGCCGACATGCAGTCGCAAGCCGACGAGCTTCTGGCAAAGATTTCCATAGGCGAGTCCTACAGCATCAGCCTCTACGATCCGTCCTGGCACCAGGGCGTCGTCGGCATCCTCGCCGGCCGCGTCAAGGACCGCCACTACCGTCCGAGCTTCGCTTTCGCGCCCGGAAGTCCCGGCGAGATCAGGGGCTCGGGCCGTTCAATCGCCGGACTGCACCTGCGCGACGCTCTGGATCTGGTCGCGAAGCGCGCGCCGGGGCTGCTGGTGCGTTTCGGCGGGCATGCCGCCGCCGCCGGGCTGACGCTGCGCGCGGCCGATTTTTCGCGTTTTGCCGAAGCTTTCGAGTCGGTGGCCCGCGAACTGCTCGCCCCCGGGCAGCTCGGGCGGGCGGTCGAGACCGACGGATCGCTCGAACCCGCGTATCTCGATCTCGGCCTCGCGCAACTGCTGGAACGGCAGATCTGGGGCCAGGGTTTTCCGCAGCCGCTCTTTTGCGACGAGTTCGAGGTCCTCGGCCAGCGCGTGGTGGGCGAGAAGCACACCAAGCTCAAACTCTCGCGCGGCGGGCGCACCGTCGAGGCGATGCGCTTCAACGCGCTCGATCCCATGCCCTCCTCCGTGCGTGCGGCGTACCGGCTCTCGGTCAACGAGTTCAACGGCGCGCAAAATCTTCAACTCGTCATTGAACACTGGGAGCCCAAATGAGCCTCGCACGCATCCGGATTGCATGGCCGAAGGGCGCCGTCAGCGCCATCCTCGACGACACACCGACCGCGCGCGCCCTCGTCGCCGCGCTACCGCTCAAGGCGAAGGCGCAGACCTGGGGCGAGGAAGTTTATTTCGAGATCCCGATCACGGCAAAACTCGAACCCGGCGCGAAGCAGGTCGTCGCGCCCGGCGCCGTATGCTTCTGGGTCGAAGGCAGCTCGCTCGCACTGCCCTGGGGCCGCACGCCCATATCCGAAGGAGACGAGCCGCGGCTGGTCACGCGCTGCAACGTGCTCGGAAGAATCAACGGTGACGCGAGGCAGCTCGCTTCGATGCGCAGCGGCGATACGATCACACTTACTCTGGAATAGACATGGAACGCAAACGCGTCAACTCGAGCAAGATCCGCGCGGCCAGCTACGATCCCGAATCGCAGCTGCTGGAGATCGAATTCAGCGATGGCAGGGTGATCCAGTACCGCGGCGTCTCTCCCGAAGTGCACCGTCAGTTTGTGGCTGCGCCGTCAACGACCAGTTTCTTCGAAGACAAGATCGACGAGAGCTTTCCTTCCAACCGGGTAAAGTAGGCGCGGTGCCCTACAATAATATGCGTTTCTCAAACGAAGCCCCATGGAAGCTCAATTCCAAAGTGTTGAACGGTGATCACATCGTGGGTTCGAACACGAGAAGTTAACCGGCGCATCGCGTCCGGATTTAACTTTACTTGGCGCGCTTGACGGATAGGAAATCGATCCGATGAAATCGCCAAATGGCGCTAGGCGGTGCAGGCAGCCGGGATCCGGCCGGAGTAGCGGATCGCCCGATCATCGAATACCCTCGCGCGAGGCGAATCCGGATATGAACGTGAGCAAGAGAAAAACTTTTGCGTGGATAGCGATAGTTGCTTCGGCTTCGGCTTGTGCCGTTCTGGTCGCCTGCGGCGAGGGCATCTCCGTAGGCGAATGGAGAGAGACCGGGACATCGCAGCCGCCGCTGATCGACCGCAACGTGGACCTGCGAATGGCGACGCTTACGCCGGGGACCGGAGACCTCGTCAAGGCGGGGGACCTGGTCAAGCTTCGGGTCGTCACCGGCCGGGTCTGCAAGAAATACCCCGGTCCCGTCACCTTCACCGGCGAATCGGAGCCCGACATTCTCTGGCTCTGGACGGGGCGGGAGCCCGGCCTGAGCGCTGATTCCGAATGCGCGGGTCCCGGAAAAAGCTGCAACGACGCCGATCTGTGGGCGGAAGAGAGCCGCTGGGGCCGCCTCGGGGACAAGTCGCTTCGCAAGGCATTGATCGGGAGGCCGGTCGGGGAGACGTTCGAATTGAAGCAGGGACCCGCCAAGGAAGGATACGTGGCGGTCCCCCTGTACGGATTTCATGTCATTTTCGACAATGCCACGCTGAACGACGGCCGCAGCCACGCCTGGTTTCCCGAGTCGCGGATCGCGCACCTCAACAAATTCGACGAAACCCAGAACATATGGGCGGAAGTCGAGATTCTCGCCGCATGCCCCGGGCGATTGCTGCGAAGGCAGGCGAAGATGGGGGAATTCACGGTTCGTTGGAGCGCTCTCGAGGGAAAGTGCCGCGCGCCCGGCGAAAGCGTCCGATTGCAGATCGGGCCGCTGAACTTCAGCCGCTATGATCCTTTCCAGGGCTCCAATGCTCAATGGAAATACCGATACAGGCAGGTGCGTCTGCCCGAGAAATTTCCGGAAGAATACGGCATCAAGCGCCCGGGCCCTCCCGGCTACGAACAGCTATGCAGGCAAAAACCGTAGCGACCGCGTCGTTCCTGTTCCTCTGCCTGGTTGCGGGACCGGCCTCCGCCGCGTCGGGCGACCCCTACATGCCGGCCAGGCCCGACAGTCCGCTCGTGCGCAAGCTGCTCGCGACGCCGGTCCCCGCGGATCCCCGCGGGATCGTCTACGTCGCCGAAGCGCTGACGATGCTCGCACAGAAGAACGCGCCGCTCCTGCAGTCCTATCTTGAGCGCGCCGCCCTGCTCGCCGCGCTCGGCGAGCCGGCGCCGAGAGCGGGCACGGTCGAGGAAACGATCGCGCTGGAGGCGCGCCTGCCGCCGATCGACGAGGTGCGCGATCGGGTCTTCTCCACGATCATCACCGCAGAGCTGGCGAAGCCCGCCGACGTCGTTCCCGAGGGCATCCGGGCGAGCCGCTCCCGGTACGTGCAGGAAACGCCCGTCGTGTGGCAGCCCAAGGAGCAGAACCCCGAGGCCGCCGTCTACTACCTGCACGTCGTGCTACGCAACGCGGGGCGCGCGGACATCGCCGGCTTCCGCGGCGAGCTCGTCGTCGCGAAGAATCCCGAGGTGACGGCCCGCTGCGACGTGCTCTGGCAGGACTCGTCCCTGTATCCGACGCTGCGCGCCGGACAGAGCCTGCCGATGTTCTGCGCGACGGACTGGCAGAAGAAGACCTCGCTCAAGAGCGTCGTCGACGCCTCGCGCGCGGTGGAGGCGGGCGCGGGCCCGATACAATACCGGTTGCAGCACCTCGCCCTGCACGGCTCGGGCTTCGACCTGCAGCGCTTCGGCAACAGCGGCTTCCACAAGCGCGGCTTTGCTTACAGGGGCACCTTCGTCGGTGGGCAAAGCGCCGCGACCATCGTCAGGGAGAGTTCCTGCCTGGACCGCGGCAGCTGCGCCGACGAGTTCCTCGGGGGCTTCGGGCCGCTGCGGGACTACGCCTGGGGCGCCCTCGCCGCCGGGATCTTCGTGTACCTCGCGGCGGCCCTGGTGGCGCGGCGGCCGTCGCTCCAGGCGAGGACGATGTGGATCATCAGCGCCGCGGCGGCGCTCCTTCCCATCCTCGGATTCGCCTTGGCGCTCGGAGACCGGCGCGCAGGCCTCGGGGTGCTGTTCGTTCCCATGCTCGGCGGACACCTCTGGGCCGCGTTCGCCGCGGGGCTCTGGGGAGCGTGGCTGCTCGCGCTGCCGTTCCGCCGCCGGGCGGCGCCTCAATCCTTGGGGCGATAGGCGAACGCGCTGAAGTCGAGCACGGTGGGCGCGGCGCCCGCGTCCGTGCGGATGAGCGTCATCTTCGGGCTGTGCAGCACGGCGATCAGCCGGCGGTCGGGCGAATACTCGATAAAGCGGCGCTCGGCGAGCGGCAGCTCGACCGGCAGCGGCGTGTACGCGAGCGGCGCGTCGCCGGTGACCGCGTCGAGATCAAGGTATTCGATCCTGTTCGCTGCAGGGTTGAGCGCATAGAGCCGCTTGCCGTCCTCGGTCGCGGCGTGCGTATGCCGGTCCGAATCCCGGATCTGCCAGCGCGGCTTCCCCGGATCCGAAAGATCGATGCGGGTGAGCAGCGGTATCCCGGTCCTCGCCTCGTAGCGGTATTCGAGGCCGACGATCGTGCCCGTCCCCGAGGAAAAGTGCAGCGCCGTTCCCTTCAGCCCGTGTGGGATCCTCTTCTTCGCCTTCAGATCGTAGAGCGCGGCCGGCTCGTCGCTGCCGGAAGATTTGGTGATCACCCAGTCGCCCTCGCGGGAGAAGGTCGGAAGGTACTCGTGCCCGGCGGCGGGGAACGATTCCAGCTTGCCCGCCTCCGTATCGACCACGTAGAGTGTGTCCAGGTAGAGGTAGGCGAACCGGCGCCGGTCGGGAGACAGGGCGCTCGCGCCCGAGTCGACGATCCTGCCGTGAAACTGGGCCTTGTACTCCTCGCGGGTGAACCCGCCCTGCGGCGTTACGTCGAGCGACCATACGAAGGCGCCACTCTCGACGTCGAGCGCGTGGATGCGCAAATTCTCGGGGTCGTACAGCAGAAAGCGCTTCGATCCGGCAAGGAAGCCGATCGCGCCGAAGCGGCGATAGTCGTCCGCCACCTGCATTTTGCGGCGCTGGTTCGTCCGGAGGTCGAGGATCTCGTTGCCTCGGAGCCAGAGCAGCGGCACATCCGGCGAGAGCCGGCGCGGCATGTCGTAGTTCTGCGCGCCCGGGCTCCTCAGATCTGCCCACGGTAGCTCGATCCGGGTCATTTTCGCGGTCGCGACATCCACGAGGCACAGAGCCTCGCCGCCCGCGGGCGCGTAACCCAGGATGGACACGAGCATCCTGCCGTCGTCGGTGAAGGACGGGTATCCCACCAGCTTCGACAGCGCGTCCAGTCGGTACTTCTCCACCTGCTCGAGGTGCTCGCGGGTCTGCAGGAACCGCGGAAGGCTGCTCTGCGAGACGATGTGGCGCTGCTGCGCGTAGAAGGCAAGGCCGAGATAAACCGCCACGCAGGCGTACACCGCGAGGGCAGCCGGCGCGCCCGTCCCGGATTTGAATTGCGCGGTGACCGTCTCGCCGCGGAGATAGAGAAAAAGGCGTCGGCAAACGTAGCTGAACACCGCGAGCCCGACGAGGGCGAAGACGGTCCAGTAGATCGGCTGAGGCTCCGCTTTGCCCGGCCCGGCCACGAGCAAGAGCGCGAAGAACGCCAGCATCCTGATGACCTCCAGGGGGCCCTTGCCCTGCTGCAGGCTCATCATCCACACCACCACGGCGATCGGCACCAGGATGATGGAGAGCGCGCCCACCTTCAGCCAACCGAGCGCCAGGATCCGCGCCACCCGGAGGCGGAAGAAAAGACCGACGCCGGTCAGTATCAACAATGCGTAAATCAGCACTTCGCTGCCGACGCTATAGAAACCGAGATGCGGAAGCTGCATGCGCACCGTCGCGACGATGCTCAACACGCCCGCGGCAACCAGGAAAAGCGAGATGAGATTGACGATCAAGGCCCCCCCTTTTGCCTCGACGGTGCCGATTTTCATCGGCGTGTCCGCGCCTCGGCAGGACATCGGGGGCGATTTTACCTTGTTGCGGGCAAGCAAGAACCGATCATCCGGGGCCGATCCGAGGAGTCGCGGGAAGCCGCGCTCGTTAGCTCCGAGCCGAAATGACGCCACAGAGCACGGAAAGCCCTCGGCGAGAAGACCTGCCGGCGCCGCCAGCAGCGCGACAAAGCGCCCTTAGGCAAGGAAGGCTCCCGTCGGCGGCGAGCACGTGCACGTAGCGTGAAGTTGACCAGATCGCCGAAGGTCTGAACGAAGACGATCAACCCGGACTGATCAGTACCACGACGCGTCGCCCGAGGTGCACCGCCAGTTCATGGCGGCGCCCTCGCCGACGAGCTTCCTCGAGGACAAGATCGATGAGAGCTACCCGTCGAGTCGCATGAAGTAGAGCGCCTACCTTATAATGCCCCTTTCGCACTGAAGCCATCATGGAAGCCGAACGCATCAATCAAATCGCCTCGACGCTCGCCGACCTCGCCAAGCGGTCGGCCGAGCTACGGAGGTATCTTTGACTTCGAAGGC
>Ga0105252_10000718_pt1 | contig 18512 bp, 16 predicted proteins | sample EasRivMeERMZT100_FD_89675 | JGI IMG/M metagenome (GOLD analysis project Ga0105252, IMG submission 89675) | Soil microbial communities from meander-bound floodplain in the East River, Colorado, USA - East River MetaG ERMZT100 | ecosystem: Environmental > Terrestrial > Soil > Floodplain | place... | reverse complement strand
GAGCGCAAGCCGCCGCGACAGGCCACGCGCGCGGAGCTCGAGCTGTTCCACGCTTCGCGTTACGTGGATCGCGTCGTGACGTTGTCGGCGCGCGGCAGCGGTTTGCTCGATGCCGGCGACACTCCCGCGTATCCGGGCGTCTACGAGGCCGCCGCCAACGTGGTGGGCGGTACGCTCGAGGCGCTTGCGGCCATCGTAGCGGGGCCGCAGAAGCGTGCTTTCATTCCGATCGGCGGCTTGCACCACGCCACGCGCGACAGCGCGGCGGGCTTCTGTGTGTTCAACGATTGCGGCGTGGCCATCGAAGCCGCGCGGAGCATGCACGGACTGCGGCGCGTGGCCTACGTCGATATCGATGCCCACCATGGCGACGGCGTGTTCTATGCCTTCGAGCAGGATCCCGACTTACTGTTCGCCGACCTGCACGAAGACGGGCGCTTCCTGTACCCCGGCACCGGCAGTCGTAGTGAAACCGGGCGCGGTCCGGCGGTCGGCACGAAGCTCAACATTCCATTGCCGCCCGGTGCGGACGACGCGGCGTTCATGACGGTTTGGGACGAGGTCGAGCGTTATCTCGACGCGGCGCAACCGGAGCTCATCCTGCTGCAGTGCGGGGCCGATTCGCTCGGCGGCGATCCGATCACGCATTTGCGCTTGACCGAGGCGGCCCACGCGCATGCTGCGCGGCGTTTGGTGGTGCTCGCCGAGCGCCACGCCGGCGGACGGTTGCTCGCGATGGGTGGGGGCGGTTACAACCGCAGCAATCTCGCGCGTGCCTGGACACGCGTCGTCGAGGAGCTGGCGGCCTGATATGTTCGATCCGCGTACTCTCGATAGCCTCGATGCGGAGCTCGCCAACGCGCTGCGTGCCGAGCGAGCTCGCCAGGAGGAGTATCTCGAGCTCATCGCCTCGGAAAATTACGTCAGCCCGCGTGTGCTCATCGCCCAGGGGTCGGTGCTCACCAACAAGTACGCCGACGGTTATCCCGGGCAGCGCCACTATGCGGGTTGCGAGCAAGCGGACGTGGCCGAGCAACTCGCCATCGATCGTGCGGAGCGGTTGTTCGGCGCGGGCTATGCGAACGTGCAGCCCTACTCGGGATCGCAGGCGAACATGGCGGCATACCTTGCCTTGCTCGAGCCTGGTGACCGGCTGCTCGGCATGCGCCCAGCGCACGGCGGGCACCGCACCCACGGCGCGGCGGACAACCTCTCCGGTAGCTTGTACGACGTCGCGCACTACGACGTGGATGCCGCGAGTGGCCAAATCGACTACGACGAGGTCGCGGCCGTTGCGCGTGCCCACCAGCCGAAGCTCGTCGTGGCCGGATTCTCGGCGTATTCGCGCAGCGTCGATTGGGCGCGGTTTCGCGCTATTGCCGACTCCGTTGGCGCGCGGCTGTTGGTCGACATGGCGCACGTGGCGGGGCTCGTCGCTGCCGGGCTCTACCCGAACCCGGTGCCGATCGCCGACCTCACCACGACGACTACGCACAAGACGTTGCGCGGGCCGCGTGGCGGCATGATTCTCGCGGCGCAACGCTCCGCATTGACGGAGCGCGTGGACGCGGCCGTGTTCCCCGGGACGCAGGGCGGACCACTCATGCACGTGATTGCGGCGAAGGCCGTCGCGTTCCAAGAGGCGCTGCAACCGGAGTTCCGTCTGTATCAGCGGCAGGTGCTCGCGAACGCGCGGCAGCTGGCGAGCGGCTTGGCGCAGCGGGGTTATCGGATCGTGAGCGGCGGCACCGATAACCACATGCTGCTCGTCGACCTGCGCGGGGCTGCGATCGATGCGCTGCGCGCCGAACGAGCCCTACACGCCGCCCACATCGCCGTGAATCGCGCTTCGTTGCCCGGCGAGACGGGTCAGGAACCTACGCAAGGCGACGGCGCCCTACGTCTCGGCACTCCCGCCGTCACGACGCGCGGACTCGCCGAACCCGAGATCCGTGGTGTCGCCGGTTGGATCGCCGACATTTTCGATGCCAACGGGCGCGACGACGTCGTGCAGCGCGTGCGCACGCACGTCCTCGAAATGTGCGCCTCTTTCCCGGTCTACGGCGCACAATAATGGGCAGGATAGCGACCGAAACACGGCTGAAAGCCGGCCAAATGTTAATGATGCGCTGTTGCCGTGTCACTGACTCGGCAACAACAGGTTGGCACAACCGCAGGTAGAGCCGTGCATTGCCCGTTCTGCAACTTCGAAGATACGAAAGTCATCGACTCGCGCCTCGCCGGCGAAGGTCGCCAGGTGCGCCGCCGTCGCGAGTGCCTGTCCTGCGGCGAGCGCTTCACGACGTTCGAGATGCCCGAGCTCGTCATGCCCTACGTCGTCAAGCGCGATGATCGCCGCGAGCCGTTCGACGTCAACAAGCTGCGCAACGGGTTCTTGAACGCCTTGCAGAAGCGTCCCGTGCAGCGGGAAGACATCGAGAGCAGCATCGAGCACATCGAGCATGCACTGCAGACGCTCGGTGAACGCGAAGTGCCGAGTCGGCTCATCGGTGATCTCGTGATGGAGGAGCTGCGCCGCCTCGATGAGGTGGCGTATGTGCGGTTCGCGTCCGTGTACCGCAGCTTTCAGGACGTCACCGAGTTTCAGCAGGAGATCGAGCGGCTACAGTCTCTGCCGAGCATCGAGAGTCGCGAGCAGATGTCGTTGCCCATCGACGAGACGAGCAAGAAATGAGCGAGCGCAGGCGTGTCTGACGCGAACGATCACCTGCATATGGCGGCGGCGCTGCGTCTCGCAGCGAATGGTCTCTACGATACGGCGCCGAACCCCACGGTGGGCTGCGTGCTCGTCAACCACGGCCGTGTCGTCGGCAGCGGTTGGACGGCGCCGGCGGGTGGCCCGCACGCGGAGCGTGTGGCGCTCGCGGCAGCCGGCGAGCTCGCGCGCGGTGCAACGGCCTACGTGACGCTCGAGCCATGCTGCCACACCGGGCGCACGGGTCCGTGCTCGCGCGCCCTGGTCGAGGCAGGCGTCGCCCGCGTCGTCTTTGCAGGGCACGATCCGAACCCGCGCGTGAATGGCGGTGGTGCCGCGGAGCTCGCGGCAGCGGGCATCGCGGTCGAAGGCGGCGTCTTGGAAAGCGACGCTGAGCCTTTGAATCGCGGCTTCTTCGCGCGCATGCGGCGCGGCCTGCCGTGGGTGCGCAGCAAGCTAGCCGTGAGCGTGGATGGCCGCACCGCGCTCGCGAACGGCACGAGCCAGTGGATCACAGGGCCGCAAGCGCGGCGCGACGTGCACCGCTGGCGTGCGAGGTCGAGCGCCGTCCTGACCGGCAGCGGTACCGTGGTCGACGACGACCCGGCGCTCAACGCCCGTCGCGAAGAGGCCGGCATCGATGCCGCGATCGGGATGAAGCAGCCGTTGCGCGCGATCATCGACGCGCGGTTGCGCACGCCGCCGACGGCGAAGACCTTGTCGCTGCCCGGCGAGGTGGTCGTGCTCACCACGCGCTCTGCCGCCGACCCCAACGCTGTGGCGCTGCATGCGAAGGGTGCGCGAATCGAGACCGTGGCCGGTACCGCCGAGCATTGCGATTTGCGTGCGGTGCTCACACGACTCGCCGAGCTCGAGGTCAACGACGTTTGGGTCGAGGCGGGTGCCGGCCTGAACGGCGCATTGTTGCAGGCGGGGTTGATCGACGAGCTCATCGTCTATATGGCGCCGCGGCTGTTCGGCGACTCGGCGCGAGGCATGTTTACGGTGCCGGCGCTCGCGTCGTTGGCGGAGGGCTGGGATTTGACGTTCGACGATTTCCGCAAAGTCGGCGACGACTTGCGGATCACCGCGCGCGTGAGTAGGGTTGCGGGCGCCTAGGGCGGAGCGGCAAGCCGTGTTTTCAGGGTTAGTTAAGGGCCTCGGCCGCATCACGGCACGAACCGATCTCGGCAAGGACCAACGGTTCGTGATCGAGCTCGACACGGCGGCAATCGGGCCGCTCTGCGTCGGCGGCAGTATCGCCGTGAACGGTGTGTGCTTGACGGCCGTCGCCGTCGCTGCAGACTGTTTCACGGCAGACGTCTCAGCCGAGACGCTGGCGGTGACGACACTCGGTGACCTTACCGCGGGTGCCAGCGTCAATCTCGAGCCGCCGCTGCGCGCCGGTGATCCTCTCGACGGCCACATCGTCACGGGTCACGTGGACGGCGTGGGCTCGGTCGCGGCCATCGAGGCAGCGGGGCGGTCGACGCGGCTCGCCATCGACGTGCCCCCACCGCTCAGTCGCTATATCGCGGCCAAGGGCTCCGTGGCCGTAGACGGCGTGAGCCTCACGGTCAATGCCGTGCGAGGCGCTCGCTTCGAGGTCAACATCATCCCGCACACCCAAGCCGTGACCGTGATTGGCGAGTACCGGCCGGGCCGCGCTGTTAATATTGAGGTCGACATGATCGCCCGGTATCTCGAGCGGCTCATCAGCGCCGCAGGCGAGTCGGGCATCGACCTCAAAATGCTGAAGGACCATGGTTACGCACGCAACGACTAGCGCGGAGTGGGGCTTGAACTCTACGGAGGACATCGTCAGTGCCATTCGGGCTGGCGAGATGGTCGTCATTCTCGATGACGAGGATCGCGAGAATGAAGGCGATCTCATCATGGCCGCCAGCAGGGTACGTGCCGAAGACATCAACTTCATGGCGCACTATGGGCGGGGCCTCATTTGCCTCACCCTCACTCGGCAGCGCTGCGAGCAACTTCGGCTGCCGCTCATGGTCAGCAATACCGACCTTAAGCAAACCACGAACTTCACGATTTCGATCGAGGCTGCCGAAGGCGTGACGACGGGCATCTCGGCGCACGATCGGGCCCGAACGATCTTGGCGGCCGTGGCGCCTGGTGCACGACCCGACGATGTGCGCCAACCCGGCCACATCTTTCCGCTCATGGCGCAGCCTGGCGGTGTGTTGACTCGCGCGGGCCACACCGAGGCTGGCTGCGACCTCGCTCGGCTCGCGGGCCTCGAGCCCGCTGCGGTCATCGTCGAGATCTTGAACGATGACGGTGCGATGGCGCGTCGCGACGATCTCATGCGATTCGCCCATCGCCACAACCTGAAGATCGGCACGATTGCGGCTCTGATCGAGTACCGCCTCAAGACCGAGGAATCCGTCGAGATCGTCGGCGAAACCGAAGTCGACACGCAGTACGGCGCGTTTCGCCTGGTGTGCTTCGAGGATCACGTGAATCGCGCCGTGCACCTTGCTTTGGTGCGGGGCAAGCTCGATGGGAAAAGGCCGACGCTCGTGCGGGTGCATCGGCAAGACACCTTGGGCGACGTGCTCGGCCTGCGCGACCCATCGCTGCACCGACCGTTGCGCGATGCGCTCGAGATGATCGCCGCCGAAGATCACGGCGTGGCCGTGATCCTGCGTGCCGACGAATCGGCGCGCGACCTCATGCGCTCGGTGCAGGCGCTTGGCCGAACGGAACCGGATCGCGCCGCGCGCCCCGACCGGCAGATGGATTTCCGTACTTTCGGTGTCGGCGCCCAGATCCTGCGCGCGCTCGGCGTGCGCAGGATGCGCGTGCTCGGAGCCCCGAAGCATATGCACGCCTTGTCCGGGTTCGGCCTCGAAGTAGTGGAGTATGTATCGGTGGACACCGCCGAGCGGGAAGACGTGCATGGATGATCGCATCAAGACCCTGGAAGGCGATTTCAACGCGCGCGGGCTGCGTTTCGGCATCGTCGCGTCGCGGTTCAACGATTTCATCGTCGACCGTCTGCTCGACGCGGCGGTGGGCACGCTCCTGAAGCATGGCGTCGGGGTGACCGATATCGAGGTCGTGAGGGTTCCGGGCGCTTTCGAAACCCCATTGGCGATCAATAAAATGGCGACGAGCCGCCGCTACCAGGCGTTGATAGCCTTAGGCTGCGTGATTCGCGGCGCCACGCCGCATTTCGACTACGTGGCGGGCGAGGCGAGCCGCGGCATCGGCAATGTGAGCCTCGCGAACGAAATCCCCATCGGTTTCGGCATCTTGACCGTCGACACGATCGAGCAGGCCATCGAACGCGCCGGCGCGAAAGCGGGCAACAAAGGCGCCGACGCCGCGCTCGCGGCGCTCCAGATGGCCACGCTGCTGCGTCAGTTGGAGCAATAGTCTTGGCGCGCGACCGCGGTGCCCGCGCGCGACAGCTGGCCCGGGAGCTGCTGGTCAAGGCGCTCTATCAGTGGCAGATCGCGGGCCACAGCGTGGCCGAGATCACCGCGCAGTTCCAGGCGACGACCGATTTCGAGCGCTGTGACCGCGACTACTTCGGGCAGTTGCTCGGCGTGATCATCGACGACTCCGCGGCTCTCGACGCGCTCATTTCGCGGCACGCCGTGCGCGCCATCGAACAGCTCGACGCGGTCGGTCGGGCGATCTTGCTGCTCGGTTTGGCGGAGCTCAAGTTTCGCGAGGACGTGCCAACCAAGGTGGTCATCAACGAGGCAGTGGAGCTCGCCAAGCGCTACGGTGCGACGGACAGCTTCCGTTTCGTCAACGCGGTGCTCGACAAGACTGCCAGAGACCTCAACCGCAATGCGCTGGCACCGGGGGTTTCCGGGTGATCGGCGAGTTCGAGATCATCGCGCGCTACTTCACGCGCCATACTGGTGATTCCGATGTCGTGCTCGGCGTGGGCGATGACGCGGCGGTGTTAGCGGTTGACGGTCTCTTGGCCGTGACCGTGGACACTCTCGTGGCGGGTGTGCATTTCCCGGACGGCATGGCGCCGCATTTGCTCGGCTATCGCCTCATGGCCGTCAATCTGAGCGATCTCGCGGCGATGGGCGCGCAGCCGCGGTGGTGCACGCTGGCGCTGACGTTGCCCTCTGCGGATGAAACTTGGCTCGACGGTTTCAGCCGTGGTTTGTTCGAGTTGGCAGCGCGCTTCGGGGTGAGCTTGGTCGGCGGCGATCTGACGCGTGGTCCGTTGACCGCGACATTGCAACTCATGGGCCGAGTCGAGCGCGAACGGATGATGACGCGCCGCGGCGGCAACGTGGGCGACGATATCTACGTGACCGGCACGCTCGGCGACAGCTCCGCGGGCATCATGTTGATCATGGAGCGTTCGGCGGCGCCGGCGGGTTCCGCGGCCGCCGCGCTCAAAGAGCGTTTCTACCGTCCGGTGCCACGCGTCAGCGCCGGGCTAGCGCTCGGCTCGCTCGTCACCGCGGCGATCGACATATCGGACGGGTTGCTCGCCGATCTCGGCCACATCTGCGAGGCCAGCGGCTGCGGCGCGACAATCGACGTGGAGCGCGTGCCGATCTCGGCCGAGCTCTTGTCGCTGTTCCCGCCGCAAGAGACGCTCGCGCACGCGCTCGGCGGCGGCGATGACTACGAGCTGTGTTTTACCGCGCCCCCGTCGCGAGCCGAGGAAATCGAAGCGGTCCTCGAAGCGAGTGGCACGCTCGTGCGGCGGATCGGCCAGCTCGTGCCCGGGAGAGAAGTGATCTGTCGGCGCGATGGCGAGCCATTCAAGCCGGTTTTGCTTGGCTACCGACACTTCTGAGCAACGGCCAGTGCAGCCGACGCTGCGAACGCTGCGCGACCCCGTTCACTTCGTCGCCTTTGGCTTCGGCTCCGGTCTCGCGCCGCGTGCGCCCGGCACGGCCGGCAGTCTCGTCGGTCTCGCGGCTACGTGGTGGCTGCTCGAGCTGCCGCTCCTTTGGCAATTCGTGGCCGTGGCCACCGTCATCGCACTCGGCGTCTTCGTTTGCGGTGAGAGTGCGCGCCGGCTCAAGGCCCACGATCATCCCGGAATCGTTTTCGACGAGATCGCCGGCGTGCTGCTCGCAGCTCTCGCGTTGCCGGAGAAGAGCCTTCTCTGGCTCGCGTTACTCTTTGTGTTCTTTAGGATTTTCGACATCGCCAAGCCGTGGCCGATCCGCGATGTGGATCACAGATTGGGCGGTGGGCTCGGAATTATGCTTGATGACGTAATGGCCGCCGCCTATGCGGCGGTGTGTCTCACCGTCATCCGAGTTCTGTTGCCAACAATCTAACATCATGGTGCAGGCCAAGTCCCAAGCCGCGGCGGAGAAACCCGCCCCCCGCGACGTGCCGAAAAGAATCGGCAAATACATCATCATCAATGAGGTCGGTCAGGGCAGTACCGGGCGAGTGTTCCTGTCGCATGACCCGTATTACGGCCGTGACGTAGCGATCAAGCTCTACAACATCGAGGGTGAGGAGGAAGCGCAGAAGGCGCGCGTCACTCGCAAGATGTTCTTCAACGAAGCGCAGATGATGGGGCGCCTGCAGCACCCGAATATCTTGCCCATTTACGATGCCGGTGAAGAGAACGGCAGCTACTACGTCGTCACCGAGCACGTCCACGGCGCACGTACCCTGGCCGCTTATTGCCGGCCCGACAACTTACTGCGCATCGACGATGTCGTCGAAATCATGTTCAAGTGCGCGAAGGGGTTGCACTACGCACACGGCCGCGGTGTGATCCATCGCGACGTGAAGCCGAGCAACATCATGCTGACGCTCGACAACGACGTGCGCGTGATCGACTTCGGCATCGCACTCATCAAAGACTCGGATGTCTCGCGCATTGAAGGCATTGCCGGCAGCCCGAGCTACATGTCTCCTGAGCAGGTGCAGTCGGCGGAAATCACTTCGCGCTCCGATATCTATTCGCTTGGCGCCGTGATGTACGAGCTCCTCACGGGTTACCGCCCGTTCCGGGCCAACAGCTTGAGCAAGCTGCTGCATCAAATCGTGTACGCCACGCCGCCGCCGATCCATACGCTGCGCGAGGGAATACCCGAAGATATCGAAGAAGTCGTGATGAGCGCGCTGCGCAAAGAGCCGGAGAAGCGGTTCACGAACGCAATCGAGTTCGCCGGCGCCCTGACGAAATTGCACCAGACGCTGCGCAGCCAGTACGACAAGGTCGACCAGCAAGAGCAGTTCGACGCGTTGCGCAAGTTGCGTTTCTTCCACGACTTCTCGCACTCGGAGATCTACGAGGTGCTGCGCGCGAGCGAGTGGTGCACGTACCAGACCGATGATGAAATCATCCGCGAGGGCGAGCTCGATGATCGCTTTTACATCCTCGTAACGGGATCCGTGAGCGTCCAATCCGGTCGCCGTCAAACCGGCGTGCTCACCGAGGGTGATTGTTTCGGTGAGGCAAGCTATGTGCGCGGCGCGCGCCGCACGGCGACGATCAGGGCTACCGCACCCGTGACACTCGTGCGCGTGAGCTCGACGCTGCTCGAGCAAGCGTCGTCTGCCTGCCAGCTGCGTTTCAACAAGGTGTTTCTGCGCGCCCTCATCGAGCGCCTACAGGGTGTGGCGCTGAACGCCAACTAACGCCTACTCGCCGTCGGCTGGGGGCGTAAACGCGCTCGGCCCCGCCTGCTCCGTCTTGCGCAACAAGATCTCGATCTTCTGCTCCGCTGCCTGCAGCGCGGTTTGACACTGCCGCGTGAGCTTCACGCCGCGCTCGAACTCCTTCAGAGCTTGTTCGAGGGGCAGATCACCGCCCTCTAGCCGAGCGACCAGCGCTTCCAGCTCTTCCAGCGACTTTTCGAGGCCGCCGAGACTGTTATTTTCGGGTGTGCTCATGCGCAGGCGAGTGACGGCAGAGGGAGGCCACGGTACACAGCGTGCCCGCAGGGGTCAAACGCTCGCGTTGACACGTTTGGCAGCGAAGAATAGATTACTAGACGACATTAGACGTAGTCTAAAAAGGGTCGCCGCCGCGCCGTATCCGGGCGCCGTTGGCAAACGTTAGGTGTTTTGGAGGACTCATGAAGCTCAAAGGCAGTAAGACCGAACAGAACTTGAAGGACGCCTTCGCCGGCGAGTCGCAGGCCAATCGTCGCTATTTGTATTTCGCCAACAAGGCCGACGTGGAAGGCTTCAACGACGTTGCCGTCGTTTTCCGTTCCACGGCCGAGGGCGAAACCGGCCATGCCCATGGTCACCTCGACTACCTCGCCGAAGTTGGTGATCCCGCGACGGGGTTGCCGATCGGCCCTACGGGCTCGAACCTGCAGGCTGCAATCGCAGGCGAGACCCACGAGTACACCGATATGTACCCGGGAATGGCGAAGATGGCTCGCACCGAGGGCTTCGAGGAGGTCGCGGATTGGTTCGAGACGCTGGCCAAGGCCGAACGCTCGCACGCCAATCGTTTCCAGAAGGCGTTCGACACCCTCGGAAAGTAATACCGGCGTCAGTTTGAGCACGGGTCGGCCCGGACCGTAGTGTCCGGGCCGGCTGCTCCTAAGCGAGAGCCATGAACGATAGCAGCGGTCCGCGGCGCGAGGGCAGCCTCGAAGCTCCCACGCGCCATCCCATCGAGTGGCGTTCGCCGCAATTTACCGAGGCCGCCGCGCTCGACGCCGAGCTCACGCGGGTCTTCGATATCTGCCACGGTTGCCGTCGCTGCTTCAGTCTCTGCAACTCGTTCCCCACCTTGTTCGACGCCGTCGACGCGACGGCCGAGGGGGAAGTCCACGCTGTGCCGAAGACGGCGTACTGGCAGGTGGTCGAGCACTGTTATCTGTGCGACATGTGCTACATGACCAAGTGCCCGTACGTGCCGCCGCATGAGTGGAACGTCGATTTCCCCCATTTGATGTTGCGCGCCAAGGTCAAGGCGTTCCAAGACGGCAAGCCGACGTTACGCGACAAGGTGCTGAGTGCCACGGATGCGGTCGGTACGCTCGCGGGGATCCCCGTCGTGGCCGAGGCCGTCAACGCCTTCAACGGCTCGGCACTCGGGCGCAGAGTGCTCGAAGGCGTGCTCGGTGTCGACCGCGATGCGCCCGTGCCGAAGTATCACTCCCACAGCGCTCGCAGCCGCCTCAAGGATCACGTTGGGCGTTCGGCTCCACCGAGCCCGGCCGGGGGCACACAGGGTCGCGTCGTGGTGTTCGCCACCTGCTACGGCAACCGCAATCACCCTGGCCTCGTCGAGGATTTGGTCGCGGTGCTCGAGCACAACGGCATCGGTACGGCGCTCATGGGCAGCGAACGTTGCTGCGGCATGCCGAAGCTCGAGCTTGGCGATCTCGAGTCGATCGAGCGGCTCAAGGACGCGAACATCGACGAGCTCGATCGCTGGGCCCAGCAGGGCTGGGACCTCACGGCTGTAGTGCCGTCTTGTGTGCTGATGTTCAAGCAGGAGTTGCCGCTGCTCTTCCCCGAGGACGAGCGCGTGCGGCGCGTCGCCGAGGCTTTCTACGATCCGTTCGAATACCTCATGCTGCGACACCGCGATGGCAAGCTGAAGACCGATTTCGCCGTGAGCCTCGGCACCGTGAGCTATCAGGTGCCGTGCCATTTGCGCGTGCAGAACATCGGTCTCAAGACTCGCGATGTTCTGCAGCTGGTGCCGGACACCAAGGTGCAGGCCATCGAGCGTTGCTCGGGTCACGACGGCACCTACGGCGTCAAGAAGGCATACGCGCCGGTGTCGCGCAAGATCGCGCGACCCGTTGCGCGGCAAGTCGATGCCGCCGCCGCAACGCACTTCACGAGCGATTGCCCCATGGCCGCCGAGCAGATTGCCGGCGTTGCCGAGTCCGGCGTCGAGCCGACACATCCCATTCAATTGCTGCGACGGGCCTACGGCCTCTGAAACACGACGTGCCCGCGGGCCAAAACGCATGGACAAGCTGACACCGACCGATTTGCTCTCGCTCGAGGAGTATCACAAGCAGCGCCCGCGGTTGCGAGCCGAAGTGCTGGCCCACAAGCGCCACCGCCAGGTCGGCATCGGGCCGAACCTGACGCTGTACTTCGAAGACCGGGTCACGATGCGCTACCAAGTGCAGGAGATGCTGCGCGTGGAGCGCATCTTCGAGTCCGAGGCGATCGTCGAGGAGCTCGGCGCTTACAACCCGCTGATTCCCGATGGCAGCAACCTCAAAGCCACGATGATGCTCGAATATCCCGATGTCGATGAGCGTCGCGCGGCGCTCGAGAGTCTCCGCGGGATCGAGGACCGGGTCTATCTCGAGGTCGGCAAGCTGGGGCGCGTGTTCGCCAACGCCGACGAGGATATGACGCGCACGGACTCCACCAAGACCTCTGCCGTGCACTTCTTGCGCTTCGAGGTCGATGCGCCGATCCGGGCTAGTCTCAAAGACGCCGCGAAGCTGCGCTTTGGCGTCGACCACGATCGCTATCGCTATGAGGTTGAAGTGGCCGACGCCGTACGTGCCGCGCTCGCGGGCGATCTCGACTGATATTTTGCTTGCCGCGCGAACGCGGGAACGCGCTACAATCGCGCCGGCTTTCGCAGCAACTCTGGCTTGCGGCCGTTCGAGTGCGAAGCCGCGTCAATGAGTAGCAACTATCGCGCTGCCGACATCGAAGTCTTAAGCGGCCTCGAGCCCGTGCGCCGGCGTCCCGGCATGTACACGGACACGAGTCGGCCCAATCACCTCGCCCACGAGGTTGTCGACAACAGCGTCGACGAAGCCGTTGCCGGGCACGCCAAGAAAATCGACGTAGTGCTATTTGCCGACGGCTCCCTGCAGGTGGCCGACGATGGTCGTGGCATGCCGGTCGATATCCACCCGCAAGAAAAAATACCCGGCGTCGAGCTGATCCTCACGCGGTTGCATGCGGGTGGGAAATTTTCCAACAGGAACTACCAGTTTTCCGGCGGCCTGCACGGTGTGGGCGTGTCGGTCGTGAACGCGTTGTCGAAGAACCTCGAGGTCTGGATTCGCCGCGACGGCAAGGAATACAACATGAGCTTTGCCGACGGCGAACGGCGCGGCAAGCTCGATGTCGTCGGAAAGGTGGCCAAGAACACGACGGGCACTACGGTGCGGTTCTGGCCCAATCCGAAGTACTTCGACTCGCCGACGTTCTCGTTGCCGCGCTTGAAGCACGTGCTGCGCGCCAAGGCGGTGCTCTGCCCCGGACTCGAAGTCACGCTCGAGGTCGAGAAGCCGCCCGAGAAAGAGCGGTGGGTCTATACGGGCGGGCTCGAGCAATACCTGAAGGAGTCGCTCGGTGACGGCGATTGGCTGCCCGAGCAGCCGTTCGCCGGCAAGCTCGAGGGCAAACGCGAGGCCGTCGAGTGGGCCGTCGTGTGGCGGCGCGATGGCGCCGAGGCGATGCTCGAGAGCTACGTCAACCTGATCCCGACGCCGCAGGGCGGTACTCACGTGAACGGCTTGCGGACCGGTCTGACGGATGCGCTGCGCGAGTTCTGCGAGTTTCGCAATCTCCTGCCGCGCGGCATCAAGCTCGCGCCGGAGGACGTCTGGCAAGGCGTGAGCTTCGTGCTCTCGGTGAAAATCGAGGAGCCCCAGTTCTCGGGGCAAACGAAAGAGCGGCTCGCGTCACGCGAATGCGCCACGCTCGTCGGCGGCCTCATCAAGGACCACTTCGCCCTTTGGCTCAATCAGCATCCGGAGACCGGCGACGCGATCGCGCAGTTCGCTATCGAGAACGCGCAGCATCGCCTCAAGGCGGCGAAGACGGTCGTGCGCAAGCGTGTGGTGGCAGGTCCGGCGCTACCCGGAAAATTGGCCGATTGCACGATTCAGGAGCCGAGTCTGGCGGAGCTGTTTCTGGTCGAGGGCGATTCAGCCGGTGGTTCCGCAAAGCAGGCCCGCGAGCGCGAAACCCAGGCCGTGATGCCGCTGCGCGGCAAGATTCTGAATACCTGGGAGGTCGATCCCGCCGAGTTGCTCGCCTCCCAGGAGGTACACAACATCAGCGTGGCGCTCGGTGTCGATCCCGGCTCGGCGAATATCGCCGGTTTGCGCTACCACAAGGTCTGTATTCTCGCCGATGCCGATTCCGACGGGCAGCACATCGCGACGCTGCTCTGCGCGCTGTTCCTGAAGCATTTTGGACCGCTCGTCGACGCGGGCCACGTGTTTGTGGCGATGCCGCCGCTGTACCGCATCGACGTCGGCAAGGAAGTGCACTACGCGCTCGACGACGCGGAGCGCGACATGACCATCGATCGCATCGAAGCGGAGAAGAAGACGGCCAAAATCACGGTGACGCGCTTCAAGGGTCTCGGCGAGATGAACCCGTCGCAATTGCGCGAGACGACGATGGCGCCGGATACGCGCCGGCTCGTGCAGCTCACCGTCGATGGCGCGAGTAAGGGCGCGGCCTTCGACGTCATGGACATGCTGCTCGCGAAGAAGCGCTCGTCCGACCGCCGCGATTGGTTGCAGTCCAAGGGCAACCTTGCCGACGTTTAGCGTGGTGGTCGCGAGTGTCGTGAGGGTGGTGAGCTCGAGGCGGGCCTCCCAGGACCGCCGCAAGTACGTCCCTGTAGGCTCGCTCGCGCGCGTCCCTGCGCGCGAGCGTCCTGGGAGGCCCGCCTCGAGCTCACCACCATCGCAACACCGAAACGTTGTGCCAGCGTCGAGGGGCGTTGCCCTCGGCGCGCTGGTGAGTTTGAAAGAGGTGGTGGAGGTGGGTGTAAGGGGCCGCTTTCGGCAGCGTCGGCGACAGGACGTCGCCGACGCAGCCTACAGGGACGTACTTGCGGCGGTGCCGAAAGCGGCCCCTTACACCCACCTCCACCACCTCGCCTGGTTACGCTAAACGCGCCGTCTTTGGTGCGACGCGATTAGGGAGAGCAGAGATGAGAGAGCAGGAGTTGGACTTCGACGGCATCGAGCGCGTGCCGCTCGCGGTGTTCACGGAGAAGGCGTACCTCGACTACTCGATGTACGTGATCCTCGATCGGGCGTTGCCGCACATCGGCGACGGGCTGAAGCCCGTGCAACGCCGCATCATCTATGCCATGAGCGACCTCGGCTTGTCGGCCAGCTCGAAGCCGAAGAAGTCGGCACGCACCGTCGGCGATGTCATCGGCAAGTTTCATCCGCACGGCGACAGTGCCTGTTACGAAGCCATGGTGCACATGGCGCAGCCCTTCAGTTTTCGCTATCCGCTCGTCGACGGCCAAGGCAACTGGGGCTCTCAGGACGATCCGAAATCCTTCGCCGCCATGCGGTACACCGAGGCGCGGCTGACGCGCTACGCGCAGGTGTTGCTCGCCGAGTTGGCGCAGGGCACGGTGGATTGGCAGCAGAACTTCGATGGCACGCTCTCCGAGCCGACGCTGCTGCCGGCGCAACTGCCGAACCTGTTGCTCAACGGCACCAGCGGTATCGCCGTTGGCATGTCGACCGACGTGCCGCCGCACAACCTGCGCGAGGTCGCCACGGCCTTGATCCGCCTGCTCGACGAGCCCGACGCCACGCTCGGGGACCTCATGAAGCACATCAAGGGTCCCGACTTTCCGACGGGCGGCGAGATCGTCTCGAGCCGTGCGGACCTCGTCCAGATCTACAAGACCGGTGGCGGCACGCTACGGCTGCGTGCGTGCTACGAGGTCGAAGACGGCGAGATCGTTATCAACGAGCTGCCGTTCCAGACCTCGGGAGCCAAAGTGCTCGAGCAAATCGCCGGGCAGATGACGGCGAAGAAGCTGCCGATGATGGAAGACCTGCGCGACGAGTCCGATCACGAGAATCCGACGCGGCTCGTGCTCGCGCCGAAATCTGGCAAAGTCGATCTCGACGCGTTGATGAACCACCTGTTCGCGACCACAGACCTCGAGCGCACGGTGCGTGTCAACATCAACGTGATCGGCATGGACGGCCGGCCGGCCGTATACGGCCTCAAGCCTCTACTCGAGGAATGGCTCACGTTCCGAACTGCCACGGTGAGGCGCCGGCTCCAGTATCGCCTCGAGCATGTGGCCGCGCGACTGCACATCCTCGACGGCCTCCTGATCGCGTACCTCAACATCGACGCGGTCATCAAGATCATTCGCACCGAGGACGAGCCGAAGCCCGTGCTCATGAAGCGCTTCAAGATCAGCGACGCACAGGCCGAAGCCATCCTCGAGCTCAAGCTGCGTCATTTGGCCAAACTCGAGGAGATGCAGATCCGCGGCGAGCAACAGGACCTTGCGGTCGAACGCGAGGACCTCGAGCAAACGCTGAAGTCGAAGTCGAAGCTCACCAAGCTCATCAAGTCCGAGCTCGAAGACCTCGCGGCGAAACATGGCGACAAGCGCCGCACGGCGATAGTCGAGCGTGAAGCGGCGCAGGCGATAGCGGAGTCCGATCTCGTGACCAGCGAGCCTGTCACCGTCGTGCTGTCGGAGCGTGGCTGGGTGCGCGCAGCCAAGGGGCACGAGGTGGAGGTCGCGGGACTGTCGTATCGCTCGGGTGATCAGTTCTTGGCGGCCGCGCGCGGCAAGAGCAGTCAGCTCGCCGTGTTCATCGACAGCAAGGGCCGCGCTTACAGTGTCGGCGCGCACTTGCTGCCCTCGGCGCGCGGCCAGGGCGAACCGTTGTCTGGGCATTTCAACCCGCCGGACGGCGCGAGCTTCCGCGCCGTGCTCATCGGCACGCCCGAAGACCGCTGGGTGGTGGCCTCGTCGGCCGGCTACGGCTTCGTCGTGCCGCTCGGTGAGCTGCACTCGCGCAACAAGGCCGGCAAGGCGGCCCTGCGCGTGCCGCAAGACAGCTCGGTCGTGCCGGCGGCGCCGGTCCTCGAAGGCGCTGTGCGCTTGGCTGCGGCATCGAGCGACGGGCGGCTGCTGGTGTTTCCGCTGAATGAGCTGCCAGAGCTCGCACGCGGCAAGGGCAACAAGATTCTCGGCGTGCCGAGAAAGGACGGAGTGACGCTCGCGGCTGTGTGCGTGCTCGGCGCCGATCAGTCGTTACGCATCGACTCGGGGCAGCGGCACATGACGATCAAGGCAAGCGACCTCGCGCACTATGCCGGAGCGCGTGGTCGCCGCGGTATGGCCCTGCCGCGGGGTTGGCGAACGGTGGATCGGCTCAGCGCGGAGTAGGGGCGTCGGCGAGCACGACTTCCGGCTCGTGCACGTAATGTCCCTGCATGTAGGGCACACCGAGCTGGAACAACACGGCCATGGTGTTGGCGTTCTCGACACGTTCGGCGATGGCCGAGATGCCGCGTTTGGTGGCGGCCTCCGTGAAGACGCGCACCTTCTTCTGCAGCACGGGGTTGGTGGCGAGGCTCTGCATCAATGAACCGTCGATCTTCAGAAACTGCATGGGTATCTGCGCCAAGAGGCGACCGGGGTCGCGGCCGACGCCGAAATGCTCGATCGCAAACGGGTGTCCCTGAGCGCGGAGTCGCTCAGCCAGGCCTTGCGTCTGCGTCACGTATTGCGTGGCATCCTCTTCGGTCACTTGGAAGCAAAGCTTTCCCGGCGCCACGCCGGTGCTGGTGACGGCCTTCCGAAGCCAGTCGACGAGCGTCCTATCGATGATCGATTCGCTCGAAAGCTTGATGAACACGCAATCGAGGGGTGTCTGCGCGCAGAACCGCAGACTTGCACCGACGACCCAGCGGTCGATCGCGCGTTGCAGCCGGTTGCGGGTTGCTGCTGGCATGAACTCGCTGGGAGGCACCGCCTCGCCCTGGGCGTCGAGCATTCTGACCACGGTGTCGAACATGACCCTCGGCTCGCCGATCAAGCTCGCGATCGGCAGGTGCGCGAGCGAGAAGCGGTTGTCCATGAGCGCGGCCTTGATCTGCTGAACCCAGATCTCGTCGAAGCGTTGGACACGCGTGCTTTCGTCGGAGGTCTGCTCCATCACGACGCGGTTGCCGCCCTGCTTACGACCGATCCGATTCGACCGCTGCGCGCCGGCCACCAAATCCTCGAGACGATCTGTGCTCGGTCCAACCTCGGCGAGGCCGATCGTGCAGGTCACCGACAAAGTGTTGTGTGCGCTTTCGAAGATTCGCGCGGCGATTCGAGTGAGTACGTTCTGCGCCCACGCTTCGATGTCACGCAGGGTGCCGCGCTCGAGAAACAGAGCAAAGACCGGGCCGGCGAGCCGGCCGTACAGGTCTTGCGGTTCGGTCAACTCGCGCAGCTGTGCAGCGATTTGTACCAACACGTCCTCGCTGGCGATCGGACCGATCTGCTCTTCGATCTGGCGGAGTTGGTCGGGTCGGATGTAGGCGAGCGCGCGGACGCCGCTGCGCGACGGCGTATCGAGGCGGTCGGTGAGTACCTCGAGAAACCGGCGTCGGTGGTAGAAACCGGTGGTCGCGTCCCTATGGACCGCTTGGTCCACGAGATCCTCGGGCTCGCGTGTTTCCACGACGGGGCGCGGGACGCTGAGTTTCACGCCCGGCTCGCCGTCGACCGCGGCGGCCTCGATCTGCATGACGATAGGCAATGTGGTGCCGTCGGTGTTGTGCGCGAGGACCTTAATCGTCTCGCCGCTCCAGTGGCCTTTGGCGCAGGCAATGAGTGCGCCTTTGAGCGCGGCCTGGCTCGTCATCTCGAACGCGTCCATCAGCGGCGAACCGAGCAAGTCGCCTGGTTGTTCGTAGCCGAACAGATTGGCCCACGCTTGGTTGGCGTCGACGAGGATCCCTTCCTGCACGTGGGCAATGGCGTCCACGGAGCCTGCCATGAACGCCTTGAGCTGGTTCTTGTACTGATGCACCGACAGCAGAGTCTTGTTGAGTGCGCGCTCGAGCCTGAAGG
>Ga0105252_10000717_pt1 | contig 18526 bp, 34 predicted proteins | sample EasRivMeERMZT100_FD_89675 | JGI IMG/M metagenome (GOLD analysis project Ga0105252, IMG submission 89675) | Soil microbial communities from meander-bound floodplain in the East River, Colorado, USA - East River MetaG ERMZT100 | ecosystem: Environmental > Terrestrial > Soil > Floodplain | place... | reverse complement strand
TTTACGGGTGTCAACTTCCCCGCAGAAACCATGCAAACGCCCGCGCCAGAAATCCGCGAAAAGCTCTATTTCAACGTCAAGAATCAATTCGACATGGCGGTTACCCGACTCTCGGAAATTCGGGATCGAGGCAAACGCATCGAAGCCATGAGCGCACTACTCAAGTTGACGTATCAAGCCGGTCTGGACCGTGGCTATGATTTGGGTTACCACGTGTTCGGTGACGGAGACGAAGGGTGATGCTCTACGCGCAAGATTTGATAGAAGTGCTCTGCGCGGCTCACCTGTCAGCCCTGGTGGAGTCGCCGTATGAGGAGCGCGGGGGCATCATGTTGATAGGGCCGCCGGGAGTGCTGAAATCGACCTTCCTTGAGGAGTTGGACCGGCAGTATTCGGATGCGCTTTCGCTGACCGACTTGAACGCAAAGGCACTGACGACACTGCGGGATCGCATCAGCGGCGGGACGATTCGGACGCTGGTGTTTCCTGAATTTGCCAAGCTCTACGAGCGGAAAGATGATACGGCGGCGAACCTTGAGGGATCGCTACGAGCGATTGCGGCGGAAGGGTTTCGCTCGGCGTCGTTTGAGGACCAGCAAATTAATCGGATACGAGCGCGAGCCCTTGTACTTGGCGCGATGACTCCGGCCACGCAAACGCGGCGATTTACGGCCTGGGAAGAATCGGGATTCAACCGGCGGTTTCTCTGGCCCTTGATTCGGTTAGCAGAGCCCGGCGTATTGGAAGATGCCGTGATGGAATGGCGGCGGATCGACTTTCGCGTGAAGCATGTTCCGCAAGCGCCGTTGAGCGGTGGGCGGATTCCGAATAGCACGACGCGGGATGAACGGATGCGGATGCGGGTACTGTGCAAGTACCAGCCGGGAGCCAGTGCTACGCAGCAAGTACAATTGATGGTGAAGATTCTCGCCGTACTCAAGTGGTGGTATGATCAAATCCAATCGCCACGTAACCCAATGGAAGTCATGGAGTCGTTCGGGGAAGCCCTGGGGAAAGACGGTGCGGAATTGATGTTGCGACCGATTCCGGCGTCAGTGCGGCGACGGGTGCGGCAGAAAGAATATCGGGTCAAGCTGCATGAAGCCGGGCGCGTGTTGTCTCGGCAAGGCCAGCGGACCAAAGCGGCGAAAAAGAAACGGCGGAAGGTGAAACGATGAGAGCCTTTCGGAATGTGGTGGAAGAATATGAAGCTCTGTGGGGTTACCCGGAGATTTTCGGCGTGAGGCCGAAGGCGTCGGAGAAGATTGGTGAGATTGCCAATTTCGTTGTGGGCGTAGCGTTCTACAAAGTGGCAAAGGAGCCCGGCGTTGCAATGGTCGTGTTCATGAACAAGACGATGGGGCTTGTTGGGCCAGAGGATTATTCCTTTGTGCTGCTGGACGTGTCCCTGCTGCATCGACTTGGAAAGGTGGTACCATGAACGCTGCGCCGTTTGATCCTCGGTTGTCGGTTGGCGTGGTGCGGGATCGTCAATGGGTGCGGACGTTGGAAATACCTGCTGACGCGGACCCGACAACCTTAGTGCAGGAACGGGAAACGTCCTGGCCGGAGTCGTGGGGGTTGTGTGTGCATCATTGGTTGAAGGTACGGGTTCCCCGATTCTGGCGGCGGCGGTACACTTGGACATGCGCGGATTGTGGGGCGCGGTGGGCCGTCGAACGGGCCAAGAGGTAACCAGTGAAACGCTATCGGGATGCGAAGGGCCGATTCATTTCCAAAGCGGAATGGCAGCGGCAACGCTCCCAGGTGCGGCGGCGGCTGTCCGGTCGTCCACGCAAGGGCCGGTACTCGTCTGAGGAAGAAAAGATTCTGGACGATGTACGCCGGAGTCTGCGCGTAGACCAACAACCGAAGGGGACCGAATTTGAATTGACGATTCGGTACGCCGGATCGAAGGGCAATGCGCCGATGGATTTAACCTTGCGGATTACCCTGACACGTAGGATGACGGCGGAAGAAGCCCGGTTACTGACGGCGCGGACCTTACGAGAACGGGGGATTGTGCCGCCGGGGATTGTGATTCGGGGCCTGGATTGGCAACGAGGTGCGCGGGACGGTTCGTATGCAGGTGAGCGAGAGACGCGGACGGCCTTGCGTCGATTTGCGGCTCTCATTGGAGCCAGTGACACGCGATTCGATAGGGTATCCTAATGGCGGCGATTGAGTACGACGGGTTGGCGACACAGAAGTACACGGTTACCCGCAGTGACGGGCGGGACCATCCGGGGCAGAAGCATGCGGGATGCGCGTTGTTCGTGCTGGACCTGACCCATGATCCGCATGCGCGAGTTGCCGCCTTGACCTATGCAAATCGGGTAGAGGAGACGCGGCCTCGGCTGGCGCGTGACCTTCGCCTGAAGGTGATCGCAATAGAGGGGCGGCTTGACCGTCAAGATTGACATAGACGCCGGGACGGCTCCGCTGTCAGTCGGGCGATTGAATACCTTACTGGCGCGAGCAGGTTACCGTCTGCGGTGCCTGAGTCAGCGGCAGTCGCCAAGTGGGCGGGGCTGGCACATTGAATTAGAGGTAACGCCTCGGCCTAAGACGGCGCAGGAAACGGTGTTGTTGCAATTGTTGTGTGGGTCGGACCCTGGCCGCGAAGCCTACAACGTGACGCGGGCGCGGGCCGTGGATAGCGGGCAGGTACCGAAGTTCTGGCGGCGGCGGTGGAATGTCCTTTATGGATAGGAGACGGCATGGCGAAAATTGAAGGGCTCTGGTATCAGATGCAGATTACCGGCGTGGCTCCCGCCGGGTTGACGGAGGAACAGATTCGTCAGACGATGTACGCGAGCGTGTCCGTGATGGCTACCGCAATGCCTACAGTTCGGGACGTGGCGGTCGAAGTGATGGCAGAGGAACCGGCGAACGTGAAGAAACGGCGAATGTTGATTCAGTAGGGAACCCCAACCTGAAGGAGTGTCGTTCCATGCGTGTTGATCCGAATGAAGGCGGGAAAGTCTGGCCCAGGTTGTCACAAACCGATCTGGAAGCAGACGCGGCGGTGCTCACGATTGCCTCATTTGAGGAACGGAAATTGCCGAACGGCGATTTGATCCGCGAGTTGTTTTTCTCCGACGCGGACAAGCCCTTGCGTCTCAACAAGACGCAATTGAAGTATCTCATCGAAGGGCTCGGCACCGATGAAACCGACAACTGGAAAGACTGTATCGTGCCCATCGAAAAGGTGACGAAGGAAGGACCAGATGGGACGTTGCATGATACCGTCTGGATTTCGGCACCGGATACATGGGCCGGGCTGTTTCGGGAATCGGGGTTGAAGCTCCCTCGACATCAGAAGCAGCCGACGACGCGGACCGTGGCTCCGGTTGCCTCGGCTCCCGTCAAGCGTGGCCGTCCAGCGGGGAAGGCCGTCAAGCGTGGCCGCAAGTAAGAAGGTCGGCGGGCTACGGAAGGGTTCGACTCCCGCCGTAGTCTCTACGGTCGGAGGCCTTCGGAAGAAAAAAGGCCTCTGTCCTGACTGTGAGGGTCTGATAGTTGCCGGGCAATGGATTCATACGGCGCATTGTCCGCAGACGGTGGTGATGTGGTTTGCACTTGGATTCAAACTAAGCGATTGGACTAGCGGGATTTATCAGTGTTGCCCGCATCAGTGCGCGGGGCAACCCCTGGCCGGGTGCGTGACGCATAGCGATGATTGCCCATTTTGGTTACCGTTGGATCGAGAAATCTTGAAAACGATGCCACGCCCGACGCAAGCTGTGTCTGAACGACTCGAAAAGCATTTAGACTTGTGGGATGATTCAGAGGCCGACTTATGAGCGTCATTCAAGAGATTCAGTTACGGCAGACGCAAGCAAAATATCTGGCGTGGCGGTTGGACCAAGTAACTAAGCTTTTGCTGTCCGGTAAGACGCTGGCGGAAGTGGCTGCAATCGCGGGACCGTTCGGCGCGTTGGTCCTGGCTGAATATGGACGAGAGGGATACTTATGAGTCAGCCGAGTTTAGCCTACCCGTTTCGTGCCTTTCTGGAATTTCCGCCGGATGTGTGGCCGTGGGTGCGTCCGTTCCTTGCCAGCGTGGTGCGTAGTCATCAAGGGAAAATCTTGGCATCGGTAACCCAAGAGTCGTTTGACGGGACAGTGCCGCCGTGTCTGGTGACGATTGCTTTTCAGCAGGAAAGCGACTGCACAGCCTTGCGGATGTTGTGCCGGAAGATGAAAGGGCATAAAATCGTCTTTCATCAGCGGCGGTTGACGCCCTGGACACGATTGCAGGAACAGAATTACCGGCGTAGTTCTACCTTAGACTGAAGGCTCTTATGGCCCCGCGTAAGAGGAAATCGACTGTTGTAATGGCAGAGGAAACGCCAGACGGAACGGTAGGCGTAGCGGCAGATGAGGAAGTCGGGCCGGATGACCTCGGCCCGTCGATGTTGGTATTTCCCCGCGAGACGTGGGACACATCATGGCGGGAGCCTCGGGTACGGCTCTATCGTCAGGACCCCATCACAACGAAATGGTCCCTGCACGGCTATTTCCCCATCGACACGTTCACGGACGACGTAGTAGCGCAAGCGTTCGGCGGTGGGCGGTGGATCGCGCAAGTGATCGCGTCCGATGATCGCGGCAAGCAAGACATTCGCCGGTCCCGACGTATCGAATTGTCCGGGGCGTATCGTCCGCCTATCAAGTCGTTGCCGGGCCTGGACCCGGCGGGTACGGCTCCGGCTCCGTCGCCGGGTGGGCCGGTACCGTCTGAGGGACCGATGGTAACCGGACGCATGAGCCCGGCGGAAATGATTTCGAGCTTGCAGGTACAGCAGCTAATCGACATATCGGCGGCGGGCCGGAAGGCGGCTCCGGCGGTCGATTATACCCCGCTGATTCTGAAGGGCATGGAAGTACTCGCGGCGTTCCTGACGCGTCCGAAGGAAACGGATGGCCTGGATGTGCTGCGCGTCGAGTTGGGTCAGCTACGGGAAGCGGTGCAAGCGCAAGCGAACAAACCGGGACCGGCAACCAGTGGGATTGCCGATGTAGTCGAAGCCATGCAATCGCTCATGGGTTTGCGGGACATGATTAGTGATGGTGGCGGGAAGAAAGAAAGCGGGGAAGATGCCTTGTACTCGCTCGGCGGGAAGCTGGTCGAATTTCTCGGTAACCAGAAGCAACCTGCGGCGGCAGAGATTCCGACCGGCCAACTAGGGGCCACGGTGGGAACCATGCCGACGCCAACCCCAACGCCGGTAACCGCCATGCCGATTTGGCAACAAGTCTTACTCCGCTATGCGCGAGACATGGTGAACGCGGCCACGCGGGGCGTCGATCCGAACCTTGCCGCTGACTACACGGCGGCAATGATTCCCTCGGAAGTGGAAGGGGCCGTGCGGGAATTTCTGGCGCGACCGGATGCGGATACGGTGCTGGTGCAAGTCGTTCCGCAAATGGGGCAATTCCAAGCCTGGACCGTCGAGTACATCAAGGGACTGCGGGAAGCGTTCTCGCCGGAGGCTGGACAAGAGGAGTAGGGTCGTCGTATCGTAGGGCATGCTCATACGCGGGCTGGCGTCACTGTCAAGCGGCGAAACCGGGATATATCAGACGGTACGCCTCATGCGCCAGCAAGCCCGGCAGAGCGCGATTGACCCGCTGGTGCGGGAAACGGCGGCTCGGGCTGTGTTCGGCGTTCCTGGGAACGATGGGACGATGCAAGCGCGGATTCTGCGCGATTGGATTGCCAGCCGTACCGTCTTTCTCGCGGACCCCCTTTACACTGAAGCTCTGCACCAACCGGCGGCGATGGTTGCCCGTATCTTGCGCCGGGGCGTGATTCAGCTAGATTGCGATGACGTAGCACTGTTGACGGCGGCTCTTGGGTTGTCGATTGGCCTCAGAGCCCGCTATATCATCGTAGGGTTCCGCTCCCCGGCGGCTCCGTTCCAACACGTTTGGTGTGACTTGTCAGGTGTAGGACGGGAAGCCTGGGTAACCGTCGATCCTACCCGCCCGTCTCAGCCTCTCGGTAACCAACGCGTGTCTCGGGCCTTCGCCGTGGAGGTATGACACCGTGTACGCTCCCAAGCTCGGATTCATCGAAGTCATCGGCGGGGCTGTCGATCTGGTCCAAGACGTAGGCCAGATTTTTGGCGTTGGTGGTGACGACGCCAAACGGAAGGCCGCGATTGACCGGCGGAAAGCCCTGGCCTTGCAGGGCGACAATGGTTCCCTAGCCGTGCTGAAGTGTTGGGCCGGGTTACCAACACCGGAGTTGAACCAGTTTCCCGACTTGGCGAAGGACGTAGGCGTAAACGCGTCAGGGTCCAACTGCGGGATGGCAACGACGGCGGCGAAGCAGTATGCACGGCAAGCCTACGAGGAAGTCCTTGCGGTACGGGCGGGCCGTCCGATTTCGACCACGCCGTACACGCCGGGAGGCACCACCTACCCGACGACATACCCCACCAGTACGACATACCCGACTACCTACAATCCGCTGTCGAGCAGTGGTGGCGTCTCGCCGTTAGTAATCGGAGGGGCGGCGTTGGTTGCCATTCTGTTGCTCGGAAAGAAGCGGTCATGAGCTACGTGCGCGGATTGGGAGCGGCGACGGCAGAAGGCGTGATAATTTCTGATCCTCAGAAACAAGCTGCGCTCACAAACTACGTCATTTGCTTGTCCACTGTGAGCAAGGACAATGAAGTACGTTTTCAGCGGGCGAAGCAAGCAACGGAAGCCTGGGCCGTTGCTGCCCGTCAGGCGGGCGTGTTTGAGGGGAGTATCATTGCCGTCCTGGGTCCGTTCAATGTGTGGGAAGAAGTCGCCGCGACCATGAGCGGAAACATTGACCGAGAGATTTACCGGGTGCAGCATGGCGGGGCGGTCCCGAACGAAGCAACGTGGTATGGTGGGTGCGGCGATACGTCGCCGTGGCGGATTCCCAATGCGATAGCCCTTCCCGATATTGCCGCGTTGGTTACCAAGCAAGGCGGGGCGGTTAAGGGAACCGCGCAGTATCAAGGGACGACGCCTGTTGTGGTCGAGCGGGAAGTCATTGCAATTCCGAAAGGCGTTTCGTTGGCTCCGACGCCAACGCTCATCACGAATGTCAAGGCGCAATATGCGCCAGAGCAACAAGCGCAAATGTTGCCGCAACAATTGTCGCCGGGGACTGTGCCGCAAGGCAGCTTGGACGCTCCTCCGGTGCTGGATTTCGGCGGCAATGGTAGCAGCAACAACAAGACGCTCCTTTTAGTCGCAGCAGCGGCAGGATTGTTTTTCTTGTTCGGTCGTCGGAAGCGCGGGTAACCGTGTCGTTCATTGACGACGTGAGCAAGGTTGTTTCGTCGGCCAAGACGCTGATTGGGTCCTTCGACGGATTGAAAGACCACATTGAAGCATTGCAACCGCTGGCGAATCGGGCGTTGCTTGGGGATCGAAGTGCGGAGACGACGTTACGGCAATTGGTAACCGATCCGACACAACCGGCGGTCGTTCAGGCGGCGGCTCGCATTTTGGTCGAGTACGTCGAGACACGAAAGAAGCTCGGCAATCTGGCAGCAGGGGCAGGCGTCGGGTTGTACCCTGGGCAGGTTGCCCCGTTAGTGCTGGTCGGGGCCGGGCTGGTTCTCTTGCTACTGTGGAGGCGTCGGTAACCTAATGGCATACGTCGGCCTCAGTGGCATTCTGGCAGCACGGACGTACGACTTGGAAGGTTCCCCGGCTTTCCTGGCGAAGTGGAATGAGTTACAAACGCTCCTTTCGCAAGGAGCCAATTCGGGGTACATCGTCCCGAACGCCAATCATGACCATTACGGATTTCGTCTCGCCGTGAAAGAGGGCTACGTACCCATGACGTTTGACGGGTACAAGCTCTTTTGGGCTTGGTACGGGACCGGCGGGCTCAATCGTCGGGCAACGGGTGATCCGAACGTCTTGGCGTTTGACAAGATGCTTACGGATTGGCTGGCGCGGGCTGCACAAGTGCAGCCGTCGATTGACGCCTATATCAAGAGCAAAGGTGGTAACCCGGCGGCGTTGCCGGAAGCTCCGTGGTTCGCGGATACTTACTTGGGGTTGAAGTCAGGCACCCCACCCGTCGCTATCTCCACGCCTTCCGCCCCCGTCGTCGGCCCCCGGTCGGACATGCCTGCTGGTATCCAGCTTGGGGGAGACGCGCATGTGTGGGCCGGTGGCGAAGGCATCACGCGGGTTACCATGATGCGAGCCGCCACGCCGTTAAGCAACGGCCAGCTAGAGTATGGGGCCTGGACGAAGGTAGGACCGTGGCTGATTCGGTACACGTCGAATGACATAGCGGCACGGCCCTTTGATGGTTGGTGGGGTATTGTGATTGCGGGTGTCAATGCACAAGGCGGCGTTCCGGCTCCCGGTGCGCCGTTACCGGCAACGTCGGAGTGGCCCGCATTGCTGACGCAAGGCGAAGGGGATGCGCGGCGATTCTTGGCGCAGTCTCCCGCGATCAAGCCTCCCGCCATTTGGGGCACGACGTTCGGAGCCTGGATCAAAGGGGCGGGACCACAAGTGCCGATCCCCTACGTTCCGGGGAGTACGGTGCTGGTGCCGCTACCGGGCAGCGGCGAAATCCCGAAGATTCAATTGCCCGGCACAAAGGAATGGGTCGATGTAACCGCTGTGCCGCCGGAGTTGAACCAGAATCGGCCTGGGGCTAAGACGGACGTTCCGCCAGTCGTGGTCAGTACGATGCCAGACGGCAGCAAGACGGTGGAAGTGCTGAAGTCGGACGGGCAAGGCGGTGGCATCGTCCCAAGTACCGGCGTCGGTGGCGGTATGTCGGTTACCGGTAACAAGACGATTCTCTATCTCGGGCTGGCCGCAGCGGCGTTTCTGCTGTTCGGTCGGAGACGGCGCGGGTAACCATGTTCGTACGCGATGCCTACACGGCGGAAATGGTACCAGGGGGAGCCAGCAACTTGCTGGCCGGAGACACGTCTAGCAGTGATCCGCGCTTCTGGTATTCACAGTTACATGCGCTGGCTCTGGCGATTTACCAAGCGCAGCGACGGGCAGAAGCGGCGAAGGCATCGGGCGCGTTGGATTTGGCGCGGGCTGAAGTATCGAACGTCGTCAATCTGCGCCGGTCGTTTCAGGACGTGAACGGCAAGTTCCAAGCGGCAATGGAAGTGAACGATCCTACCGCCATGACGGCGGTTGACAATATCGTTCTGAAAACCGGCACCTGGGTTGAACGCTTCATGGATGCGCTTCCCGGTGCGTTGGCCGCGATTCCGAATGCAGTGCTGGATTCGGCGGGTATCATCGGAGCGCGAGCGGGCATGAATGCGCTGGCGATTTCGTTGCCGTTGGTCGGGCTCGGCGTCCTGGCCCTCTGGTTCCTGAGTCGAGCGGAAAAGTCTGCGACTGTGAGGAAAGTCGTTGCCCGGCTCTAGTCCGGTAACCGGAACGCGAAGCGAGCGGGCTTCGCTAGCGACCATCCTGACGATGGTAAACGCGATTCGTCGGGCGTTGCATCATGCGCCGGGCGATGAAGAATCTTCGACGGCGCGAGCCCTGGAAGGATTGAGCGTCATTGAGGAAGAAGCGCGAGCCCTACAAATGCAAGTCGCGCAGGGCGTTCATACCAATCCGGGGTTGGTGCTGTACGGAAACCCGCCGCTACGCGGGCCTCGGCGGCGGTTGGAACCAGGGTCATTGCGGTCCGTGCCGGGTTTCGAGTTGTACGGGTGCATGAGTCGGGACGTGCATGAGATTCGCTATACGCACGATGACGACAAGAAGCAATACAAGCATCCGTTTGAATCCGGCGACGTAGAAATGTGGGCCGTGGTACGGGCCGGGAATCATCGGGACATTCTGGTAACCGGTGGTCACGGTCAACCGCTGTGGAAGGATTTCTAACCCATGCTGTATCTTATCAATCCTCGGGAGACGGAGACGCGACCCATGCGGACGAAACGGAAGGCCACGAAGAAGCGTCGGCGTTTCTCGGCCAAACAACGGGCAGCACAGAAGAAATTCGCAGCAATGGCACGTGCCCGCGCCAGGGCTGCGAAATCCTCCAAGCGGGCGAAAGGGGCCAACATGGCAAAGCGCAGGAAGGCCCGTCGCCGGAGCAGTCCGAAGCGTCGGCGCGTCACGGGCACAATGCGGTCGGTGCGTCGGGTGGGTGGTGGTGCGGTATCGCGCAAGTCGTGGCGTTCCGCTGGTTACCGCCGGAATCCGAAGCGGCGTCGTCGCTATCATCGGAATCCTGCCGGGGGCGGATTCGTCGGCGCGGGGCTCGATCTGGTGAAAATGTCCGGTGCCGCCCTGGTGGGCGCAGCGGTCGGACGCACCGTATCGAACGTCATTCCCATCAGCGGCGGGCCGGTGGTCAACTTCGCCAAGAGTACAGCGGTGGCAATTGCCATTCGCGTATTCGGCGGGAAGTTCGTCGGAACGGAAGTCGCCCGCTTCGCGGCAGTCGGCGCAATGCTCGGCCCGATGAAGGATTTGATTCTGTCCTTCGCACCCCAGGCCGCGCCGTTCCTGTCGGGTGACGGCGTGATGTACATGCCGCCGATGGTTCCGGCTCCGGCGTTCTCGGCCTATGCCGAAGGGTCGGAAGGTTCGTACGATGAGGCAGGGATGGGCGCGTACGCGGCAGGGGGCTTCTAGCCCCCTACCGGGACGGATAACAGAGGCTAGGTAAACCGTCTACACTTCACACAAGGGAACACGCAACATGAGGAACAATCTTTTCCGGTTCGTCTGTGCCGTCGTCGGCATCCTGGGGCTCGGGCTTCTGTTTGGTGCCGTGCCTGACCTGCATGCGTCTCCGGCGTTTCAGGGAATCGCCCTGGCCTTCGCGGGCTTCGGCGTTCCGTTCCGTCCGCAGCCCAATGCGGTCGTCCGTCAGAATGCGACCCCTCCGGGTGGCGATTCGGCGGAAGTCATCTGGCACCAACTTTTCGATACGCAGACGTTCACCAGTGCCGCGACGACACGGCTTCAGTTCTTCACCACGACGAATGCTGACCGCACCCTCTCCAATCTTGAGCAGGGCGGAACGCTGCCGTCGCCGCAGTCGCTTCAGATTCACAATATCACCTGCGATTTCCTGGCTATCGTGCCGGTCAGCACGTCGGCCACACTGACGGGTGTGCTGAACGACTTCGCGTTGCTGACCATCGGCTCGGGTCAGCGTCCGGTGTGGACGCTGAATATCAACAACAAGGACTACGGGCCGTACTCGCTCACGACACTGCACGGTACCGGAGCCCCGCAGGGCTTCGGCTTCAGCGGCGACGGCGCGGAAGTCATCGAGTACGCGCATGCGGCGGATACCCCCGGCTGGAATTACTTCGGTCGGGTTACCATTTTGCCGCAGAACGCGTTCCGGCTCACGGTGGACTACGCCGCGACGGCCACGCTGACCGGCGACACGCGGGTTCGCGTCAGCCTGTGGGGCGTCCTCAACCGCAAGACGCAGTAAGCTCGCGGTAGGGGGCGGTTGCTCTCGTCGGAAGGAAGGGGTACGTTGCCGCCAGAGTGCAGCGTACCCCGTCGTCCTTACTCTGAGGGAGTGAAAGCAACATGGGTGACATGCAGCCGAACCAGAACGGGCAAGCGTTGGCCGGAGCCATCGGCGGGCTCATGGAAGCGATTCGGGCCGGTCGCTATCCCTGGTGGTATCCGAAGGAAGCGCGGGGCCTTCAGATCGACTATTTCGTGATCGGAACGGACTTCACGCCGCTGGCCGCAAGTGCCACGACGGGTAACCCGGTGCAGATTACCGGCGAATCCGCTTTTTGTGCCCTCTCGGGTGTGCTGGTCGAGACGGACACGGCCAACACGACGTTTCTTGCACAACGTCCGCTGCTCGCGGACATTCGGGATTCGGGTTCCAACCGGCTCCTGAGCAACACGCCGATTCACGTCGATAACTGGTACGGGACGGCAGAGCTTCCGAAGTATTGGGATGTGCCCAAGATTTTCGCCCCGGCGGGTACGGTCGTGTTCACGCTTCAGAACCTTGAAGCCACGGCCAGAAACGTGCGGCTTGCGCTGCACGGTTTCAAAATCTTCGGGTACGGGCCGGGTGGTGGACGATGAGCGACGACGCGGAGCGGCTTCGGCGGTTGGGGTTGCTGCGCGGCGTAGACGTAGAGACGACGCGCAAGATGCGGTTTCGGACGGGCAGCGGCGGCGAGTTCCGCCCTGCCCCTCCGGGGATGACGGGTGCGCCGGAAACCAACCTGGGCCAGCCGACGCCGGGGCAAGCGCCGTTCTCGCGGTTGTTGTTCCCGCCGCGCATCGAAAAGCTGCCAAGCTCGATTGACTTTCGGGCGCAAGACTTTGCGGTTGCCATTCCGGCGGTGGCAAACAGTGTGACCGTCAGTGCCAATTCGTCGTTCCGGTTACCAATGGATCATGTCGGCTGGCTTCAGGGCTTCACGCTCTATCTGTTAAGCCCGCTGGCGACGACGCGGCTCAATTGGGCTGTCCGAATCAACCAGGGGCCGGTGCCGGGCTTCGACAACATCCAGAACCCGCCGGGTGTGGCGAATTTCGAGCTTATCATCACCAACGACATGCGGATTCGTGTGCCGAATGGGGCGACGGTCGATGTAGCTATTACCAATCTGGACGGGGCAGCAGTCACGGCGGGCAGCATCATTCAGGGCTGGTATCATCCGAGTACCGACGAGTTGCGGTACTTCGGGGGAGACGTGTAACCGATGGCTCGCTCTCAAGCAATCATCGTCGGGGGAGGCATTGCGGCCTCTCCCGCCTTCACGTCTACGGATGAGACGCAAGGCAGCGGCGTTATCGTCACCAGTGATGATCCGGCGGCGGTTGGCGCGGCCAGCTTCGGCATGGACCCCTCAACCCGTAACGTCTGGATTCAAGGAGGGCTGACCCAGGCACAGATTACGACGAATGGGCGTAAGGCTGTGTTGTTGGGGCTTGCGCTGGTCAACGAGTCGTCGGTAGCGGGTAATTCCGGGGTCATCATCGGGAACGCGGCGGGCATCAATACGACGGGCGGGACCGTCATGATGGACGGTATCGCTATCGGGAATGGTGCCGTGACGGACGGCAATGCGGTAGTGATCGGGCCAGGGGTTACCGTCAACTGCAACGCCGGGACGGATCGCCCCATCATCATCAATTGCACCGGGGTAACCGGCACAGCGGTAAGCTCCCTGGTCGCTATCGGAGAATCAACCGGGATTGCTTGTAATACCGGCGTGTTTATCAATGGTCGTGCTACAACCTCGGCGGGCGGGGGCAGCACGTCTATCCTCGGCACGATTGAGTCAAGCGCGAGTATCGCCATTGGTGGCGGGACAAGTCGCCCGAATACGAACGGACAGAATTGCATTGCCATCGGCAATGGCCGGGCGGGTGGTCCGTTGTTCGGGACCGAGTACAGCCAGTGCATTGCGATTGGCGCGGCGAACAGTGGGACCACGAATGCCACCGGATCGGGCGCGACCGGCATTCGCAACAGCATTGCTATCGGCGCGGCGGCAAGTGCAACCTGCGCGTCCGCAACGACGGCCTCGGTTGCAATTGGACCGGATGCGACGGCCACGGACGGCCTCTGTGTGTTGGGTGCGACCACGTTCCCGTTAGAGTTGCGAATCATTGCAGCGGCGGGCGGGGAGCGGTTGCGCGTCGATGCCACGGCAGTTGCCGGAAACACGGCTTTGATGTTGTTTGACGTAGACAATGCGACCCTGGAACGGGTCACGGTCGGTGCCGCCGATTCCGGCGGGGTAGGTTTCAAGCTCCTGAGAATCCCCAACTAGGAGAATCGTTCCATGAAAAACGGTCGAGGGCTGGAATTGGATCGCCCACCACAAGGCGAGCGCGACGGGCAGACACCAAATGAGGAAGCCTTGCGCCTTACCCGCGTCGAGGAATGCAGCAAGGCCCTGAATGCGGCTCTGGTGCTGTATCGGTGCCGGTTGATCGGCGTGGTAACCATACGGGGCGGGGCCTTGTCGTCGCAAGTGGAGGTTGAATCTCTGTGACGCTCACGCGTCGGTGGTTGCGCCAGGATGAGTTTGACGTAGCGATCCGTTCCGCGTCGGTGCGGTATGGCGTAACCGTCCCGCTTATCAAAGCCATCATTGCCAAAGAGTCGGGTTTCAATCCCGAAGCGTACAATCCGAGTGATCCCGGCGGGGCCTGGGGCCTCATGCAAATGCTCCCGACAACCGCCGCTGGCCTCGGTTACACTGGTCCCATGTCGGCCTTGCTCACGTCGCCGGGGCTGGCGATTGATTTGGGAGCCCGGTTGCTCGCGGAGAACATGAAGCGTACGGTAGGCGTCGTCGCGGACAGCGTGAGCGCCTACAACGGCGGCTGGAACACGAAACGGATTGGCGGCGGGTACACCAATCAAACCTATGTCAATGACGTGCTGGCCCTGGTCGATTATTTCCGCGCCTGGGAAGCGCAGACGGGAGGCGTGACCGGGCCAACCCCGGTCACCTTTCCTGCCGATTCTGGCCGTCGTGACGTTGCTGTGGTGGATGCAGAAGCGACGAAACCGCGCATGAGGTTTCCGTGGCTGGCTCTGGCCTTCGGCGCAATGGCCTGGGCGGCAATCATCTTGGCATTGAAAGGGTGCTAATCACATGGCCCGGCGTGAATGGGACGAGGAGGACGAGGACGAATTTGACGACGACGAGTTGCCGGAATGGCTCGATGATGTAGAGGATGACGACGAGGACGAGGACGATGACGATGACGAGGACGAGGACGAGGACGACGACGCTTTCCTTTAATCTGAAAAGGAACAGACCATGAAACACTTCAAGACGTGGCGGGTGCTTGGGACCGCGCCGGGTTCCCTGGGGAACATCTTCGCGGAGTTGTTCGGTGGGCTCATGACCAACCGTGCCATTGTGGTGCCGGTTACCACCGTGACGTACAGTGCTGCGCCGACGCTTGATGCTGCGCTCGGGAACGATTTCGTCATCACCATAACGGACAACGTGGCCTTTGTGGTCGCGGCTCCGCTGAATCCGCCGCCGACCGGCTTCGCGCAGGACATTTCCATCACGTTCCGCAACGCGGCGGGTGTAGCACACGGCGCGGGCACCTGGAATGCGATCTTCAAGACACAAGCGACGGTATTCCCGGCCATCGCAACCGGCTTCAGTCGTACCGTGTTCTTCCGCTGGAACGGCACGAATTGGGTCGAGTTGGTGCGAACGGCGGCAGACGTAGCCAACTAATGAGCTACGCCTTGCGGGGGTGCTGTGGCGGCTGTGGGCTCGGCGTGGGACCGCTCACACTGGATGAGCTTGCGGCGAAACAAGCCCGGTGTGAAGAAGCCTGGGCCTTACGAACGACGCTCGGCCCCACACCACCAGAATGCGCGGAGTACAACCCGAACATTCAGCAGCTACCAGAACTAACGGCATCGGCTCCATTCCCCTGGGCGGCTGCGCTCACGTTGTCGGTCCTGGCCTTTGTCATGATGGGGGCGCGTCGTGGCCGATCCAGATAAGGGCTGTAAAACGTGTCGTTGGTGGGGCGAGCAGACGCCGGGCAACAAAGGAACGTGCCGGGCCATGTTGCCAATCAGGACGCAAAACGGCGACGGCGCATGGCCGGTAACCAATTCGACGGATTGGTGCGCTCAGTGGCAATTGCCGCTGCAACCTTTAAGGTGACACATTTTCAAAGGAAATCCCCATGAGCAAGAGAAAGAAAACCGCCGCCGTGCAGGAACGGCGCGAGTGCGAGACAGCAGAAGTCCAGCGGGCCATCACGCATCTGGAACAGTCGCCGCCGCAAGTGGACGCGGCCTTGTCGGTCCTGCGGGGTGCCGCTATCGGGCTCGCCGCAGCCGATGACGCGGAAGGGGAAGGCGACGGCGAAGCAGAAGGGGCAGAGGAATAAAGTCAGCTTTCCTCTGTAACAACAAAACAAAGTCGGCCTAGTCAGCGGCAGTACGGAGTAGGGGCATGGAAACGGACCCTATTTCGTCGGGGAACCCTGGCTAGGCCGATTTTGTTTTTACTTCCCGCCGTAGAAATGATGCTTGGCGATATTGCACATTTGCGCGACGGCCAATTGAATGCAGCCTCGGCACCGACACGTCTTTCCTGGCTTGGATCGCTTGCCGGTCGAGCATGGTTCCGGCGCTCCGTTGTGATACCAACGGGTGATAGCTTCTTCCGTCTCTTGAGGCTGGACCCCAACCAGATAACAGGCCGCAATGACGGCCTTTTCAATCTCACGGTTCCGATACGGAGTTTCTTTCATGTGTCGTCGTCGTCGTCGGCAAGGCTCATGGTGATGTAGAGGAAAAAGTTTTGCAGCGTCCTGAGCTTCATGTCGAGCGGGGCCGGAGTGCCGTCGTCATGGCGCTTCAAATCCTTCAACGCATCCGCCGACGCTGACGCCAACAACATCAATGAGGGAGTAAGCCCCGCTTGCCGCATTGCCCGTTCCAGCATGCTCCCTCTGGCCGGAGCATCGCAATCGACGCGGAGCCAAAAATCTTCATCCCCTGGCGTCGTCCCGATGGCAACGAGTTGGTCCGCCTCATGGGTGATCGGCTCCCCATTCGGGGCTAGAAAAGTGATACGCTGCCTCATGCGGGCTTGCCTTTCTTCGTGACGAGCCGCCGGGTATATTCGGGAATCGTCTGCCCGGCCTTCTTGGCCCTGGCCTTCAGCAGCCGAGCGTACTCTTTGTGAACGCGGACCACAGTGGTTGACCGTGGGGCAGTCGGTGGGGGAACCTTGCTCTTTGACATGGTGATGGACTCCGTTCGTTTAGGTGGGCCTACGTCGTACCGTGCGCCGTCGTTCGTGCCCTCGCGCCAACCGTTCTAGCTCCGCTGCCTCCTCACGACGCATGCACGTCCACCACCACGCTTCAGGAATCATCGACGCGGGCGGTGCGGAGCGGTCAACGAGCTTGGCGTCGGCCCTGGCTCGGTCGATAATTCCGACGATGCGCTCTAGCCGTTCTACGGGGCTCATGGGCTCCCCTGGTTAGGGTCTAGGAAAGTTACCCCTGGTAACCCGGCCCGCAAGCCCCCTGCCCCCCTGGTAACCGCCCGATTTTCGGTCATTTCCGGCCCTGGTAACCCGCTGTAACCAAAGGGGTTAGCCCCCCTGGCGTTAAGGGCTTGGGATAGCTATATTTAGGATGCCGGGTAACCCTGCCCGGTAAACCGGGTCCGGTCCTACGGGAACCGACCCACAGCAAAGGGACATACCATGCAATTGTTCCACGCGAACCGCCAATGGTCCACCCGTCCGCAGGACGAACGATTTTCCACGCTGGACAGCATGCATGAGGCTTGCAAAGCCTACGCGGAACGGGCCGGGGAGAAAATGGTTCCCTGGTCAACTCTGCGGGTTGAAGCATCCGGGGATGAAGTAGTTTTGACCGGGCGCGGAGGGGTGCCAGCCGTACCCACTCATTACGCGTTCGGGCAACTGGCGCAGAGGATCGGAGCCCCGGCAAACTATCTGCGGGCTCTGCCCGCGACCCTTGCCGCGCAGAACTTGAACCACGGCTTGAAGGAAAAAGGCGAAGGGGAGGCAAATCTACTCTTTCACAACAACGCAACGCTTGTGCTGCGGGCTGTCACGTCCGAAAAGTACGCCCGCATTTGGAACTATGAGGTAACCGCCCGCTTGCTTGACTTGACCAGCCGCCACAATCTCGTACCGGCCCGCGCTACTGCCGGGTTCGGATTGCAGGGCGAAGCGGCAAACGATGATGCCGCGCTGTATGCATCCGACCATGATATGTTCGCGTTCCTCATGGATCGCAACCGCTCAGTACGTGACCCTGGCGGTGCTGCCATGTTCCGGGGAATCATCGTAGCCAATTCGGAGGTTGGCGATTGCGCCTTGAAGGTGATGGGGTTTTGGTTCCGCGACATTTGCAGTAACCACATCATTTGGGGCGCGGAGGAAATCGCGGAGGTACGGCTTTCGCATATCGGGCAGGTACGGGATCGCTGGATAACGGCAACGGCACGGATTCGGAGGTACCTTGATTCGGGAACCTCTTTCGAGTCTGCCGCATTTCAGGAAGTGACCCGCACGATTGCGGACACAAAGGACGGGGTACTCGATGCGATTTTCCAAAAGCGCATCCCTGGCCTGACCCGCAAGGCTCTTGAGGCATCCTATGATGCCGTGGTCAGTGATGAGGATGGGAGCCCGCGCACGGCCTGGGGCATGGCGCAGGGCATCACGCGCTACGCGCAGAGCGCAACCGGACAGTACGCGGACGAACGCACGGACCTTGACCGCGCAGCGGGTAAGTTGCTTTCGGTGAAATTCTAATGCCGGATCGCATCGCGGACACTGCGGATGCACTGACAGCCGCAAAGAGTCACGCGGCCAACGTGCTAAACGAACATGATGAGGCTATCGCGGAAGCCCTCATTATGTATGGGGATGCGGAAACGGCCAATGAAGTACGAGACGCTATCAAGCAATGGCGCACCGCATCCGAAAACTTTTTGCGGGCCGTGTATGAGGAGTCACTAGCACACGGTAGCCCC
>Ga0105252_10000715_pt1 | contig 18536 bp, 15 predicted proteins | sample EasRivMeERMZT100_FD_89675 | JGI IMG/M metagenome (GOLD analysis project Ga0105252, IMG submission 89675) | Soil microbial communities from meander-bound floodplain in the East River, Colorado, USA - East River MetaG ERMZT100 | ecosystem: Environmental > Terrestrial > Soil > Floodplain | place... | reverse complement strand
TGTAGCGACAAGAACGCTTCCGCTTCTCCGACGACCATGGTCCCGATCGCCGGGTCGATAGTTGCGTGAATCACGTGCACCGTGCTGTGCGTGACGCTGGCGAACCGCGCCACCAGCGCCAGCGCCCGCTGGGCCGTTTCGCGCCCGTCGTAGGCGATCGCGCAGCGCTCCATCGGCGATGGCGTGCTGGCGCACACGATGACGCTGCGCTCCGCGATCCGGATCAGCGATGATACGGTCTTTCCCACCCCGCCGGCACCGCTCGATGAGCGCCCGCGCCGGCCCACGAGCACGGTGTCCACACCGCGGGCGAGCGCGGCAAGCTCGCGGTCCGGGCTCCCCTCGAGGAGCACGGTTTCCACCGTCAGCCCCGCGTCCTTCACGCGCTCCCGCGCGCGCTCGAGTAGCGCGCCCGAATCCGTGGCGCGCCGGCCCGCGCCGTACGTTTCCTTGACGTGCGCCACCACGAGCCTGGCCTTGAACCGCGTGCCCAGGACCACAGCCTGCTCCAACGCTTCAACGGCGTTGGGACTGCCGTCCAGGCCGATCAACAGTCGTGTGAACACAGTGGCAGGGCGGTGCTACGGCAGCACCGCGAAACTCTCCAGATCGTGTAACCGAAAGGTCAGCAGCTCGCCGGTCATTGGAAGCCGTCCCGCCAGCACGTCGTCTCGTCCACTGGTCTCGAGGCGCTCGGCCACCACGACATATTCGGTGCCGCGACGCCGCAGCGCTACCCGCCGATGCTCGCGCACGGCGCGCTCCAGCGCATCCAGGGCCTCAGGCGTGAGCGATCGATATTCGCCAATCGGTGGGAACGGCGTACGCATCAGGACACCGTCACCGTGCCCGCCGTTCCGCGGACCACGCGGCCGATGCGGGCCGCCGCAGGCGTCGTCTCACGTTCCAGCGCTGCGACCAGCGTGCTCACGCGATCGGACTCGACCGCGATCAGCAGCCCACCCGACGTCTGCGCGTCGAACAGCAGCACCCGCAGCGGCTCCGGTACGTCCGCGCCGAACTTCACAAACGAGTCCAACGCATCGCGATTGCGTTTCGTCCCGCCGGGGATCGCGCCCTGTTCCGCGAGCTCCATCGCTTTGGCGAGCAGCGGCACCGACGCGGCGTCGATCTCGGCCGACATCCCACTCGCCGCCAGCATGTTGTGCAGGTGACCCAGCAGCCCGAATCCCGTCACGTCCGTCGCGGCGTGGACGCCGCCACCCGTGGCGCGCATGGCGCGCGCGCCGCCCGCATTGAGCGTGGTCATCGATTGCACCGCGGGAGCGAGATCCGCCGCCGTCGCGAGATCGCGCTTCAGGGCGGTCGCCAACACGCCGGTGCCGATCGGCTTGGTCAACACGAGCACGTCGCCGGCGCGCGCGCGGGCCAGCGTGACAATGCGGTTCGGATGCGCCTCACCGATCGCGACCATGCCGTATTTCGGCTCCGGATCATCCACCGAGTGACCGCCGAGCACGAACGCTCCCGCTTCCCGGGCGATGTCGGCGCCACCCCGCAGCACCTCACCGAGCAGATCGTACGGGAGCTTGTCGCGCGGCCAGCCGACGAGGTTGAGCGCGAACAACGGGGTCGCGCCCATCGCGTAGAGGTCGGAGAATGCGTTCGTTGCGGCGATGCGCCCGAAGTCATACGCGTCGTCCACAATCGGCGTGAAGAAATCGACCGTGGCGACGATCGCGCGATCCGGCGCCAGTTGATACACGGCGGCGTCGTCCCGCGTCGAGGCATCGACCAGGATGCGTGGATCTTTGATAACCGGCACGTGGCGCAAGACCTGCGCCAACTCGGCGGGGCCGAGTTTGCAGGCTCAGCCGGCGCCGTGCGAGAGCGCGGTCAGTCGAATCGTGCTCATGGGTCCTGCGAAGATAGCTACGAAAGGAGCCAGGCGAGCAGGCCGCCCGCAACGACGTAGCGCGCGACGTCGGCCCCCGCATGGATCAGCAGATGGCGCCGTCGCAGCGCGTCGACGTGCTGCCACATCACGAGTCTGCGCGGGAACGCGACGAGCAATCCCACCAGCGTGAACAGCAGCCACCATCCGCCCGAGCCGAGCGAATCGAACCACAGCGACGCGAACAGCGTGAGGACGCCGGCTTCGGCGAACCGCCAGCCGCACTCCCAGCTGTTCGCGTGCACCGGGAGCGGCCGCTGTTGTTCGGGCGGTTCATTCCAGCGGTAGCCGATCGGTGGCGCGAGACAGAAGAGCGCCGCGACCGGCAGCCACGCGACGAGGAGCCGTCCGAAGGTCACGCTAGTTGCGGCGGTATCCCGGACCCCTGAGCCCGCGGCCCGGACGCGCGCTGGTCAGCTGCCCCTTCCGCAACACGAGCTGGCCGTTGACGAGCACGTACTCGATGCCGACCGACGGCTGGTGCGGATTCTCGAATGTCGCGCGGTCCGCGACCGTGGCCGGATTGAACACGGTGATGTCGGCGAACATGCCGGGCCGAATGAGCCCGCGCTCGGCCAGCCCGACGCGCTGCGCGGCGAGCGAGGTCATCTTGCGCACGGCGTATTCGAGCGGCATGAGCTTCTGCTCGCGCACATACCGGCCCAGGATGCGCGTGAACGAGCCGTACGTGCGGGGATGCGGGCGAATGTCCCCGAACGGCCCGTCCGGCGCGACGCCACCGTAATCGGTGTTGACGGCGACCCACCACGTCTTCATCGCGGCCTGCAGATCCTGCTCGTTCATCGAGAAATAGATCGCGCCGGTGCGGCTGTGATCGGCCAGCAGAATGTCGAACAGCGTCTCGACCGGATCGCGGTTCCGCGCTCGCGCGATCTCGCCCACCCGTTTTCCCTGCAGATACTTGAGCGAGTCCTCGAACGTGCTCGCGATCAAAATGCCGTTGGCACCATCCGCACCGCGCCACATGTTCTCGCCGCGCTTGGCCGTAGCGGCGCCGACCATCTCTTCGCGAATGCGCGCCCGGGTGGGGGGTTCGCGCAGCCGGATCAGCAACGAATCGCGGCCGCCCGAGAGCGCCCAGACCGGAATCGTGGCGTCGAGGGATGTGGCGGAGGCGATGTAGGAGTACTGGTCGGCCGTGACGTCGATACCCGCGGCGCGGGCGGAGTCGATGCGGGCCAGCACGTGCGGCATGCGCCCCCAGTTGGGCCGCCCCGACACCTTCAGGTGCCAGATCTCCACGGGAATATTGGCCTCGCGCGCGATCTGGAACGTCTCGTTCAACGCGGCGTCGAGCCCAGAGCCTTCATTGCGCATGTGGGTGGCGTAAACACCGCCGTGCCGGCGCGCCACGCGGGCCAGCGCGATCAGCTCGCTGGTCGGCGCGTAAATCGCAGGCGCATAGATGAGCGAGGTGGAAACGCCCAGCGCGCCCTGCCGCATCGCGCTATCCACCAGCGCCTCCATGCGGGCCAGCTCCGCCGGAGTCGCCAGGCGGTCGGCTTCTCCAACGACGGCGCGGCGCACCTGCGTCGCCCCCACAAAGGTCGCGATGTTGAGCGTCGGCGGCGTGCGCTCCAGGCGCCGGAAGTAACCGTCGAGGTCGCGCCAGTCCACGTCCAGGCGATAGCGCTTGAGGTACGCCGAATCGAGCGCCACCATCTGATCCGTCACTGGCGCCGGGGACTCGCCTTCGCCGGTGACCTCGGTGGTGATTCCCTGCGTCACCTTACTGAGGACCCGGCCGTCGATGAGCGCGTTGGTCTCGGACTGGCCGAGCATGTCGATGAATCCCGGCGCGACCGCGAGCCCGCTCACGTCGAGCGTTTCCCGGGCCGTCGCGGCACCCAGGAAGCCGACCGCGGCGATGCGGTCCTCACGCAGTGCGACGTCGCCGCGATACCGTGGATTGCCGCTGCCATCGATGATCCAGCCGCCTTTGAGGATGAGGTCAAATGGGCCCTGCCCGCCGGTGTGAGCCGGGCTCCCCATGCCGCAGCCGGTGAGCGCCGAGAGCAGGAACAGACGACCGACGACCGATGACCGATGACCTATTTCCACGTGGCCCTCACAGAGTCGGGCCGGATCAGCCGGCCGCGGATCATGACCATCGCGATGTTTCGAGTGGCGGCGATGTTGTTCACGGGATTGGCGTTCAGGACGACCAGATCGGCGACCTTGCCGGCGGCCACGAAGCCGAGCGAGTCGGCGTGCAACAACTGCGCGCCGCGCCGCGTCGCCGCGGTAATGGCCTCGAGCGGGGTCAGGCCCGCGCTCACCAGCAGCGCCATCTCCTCGTGCAACGAGTAGCCCGGGATCAGGAGCTGATTCGCGGCGTCTGACCCCGCCGCAATCGCCCCGCCGGCGCGCTTGTACTCGCGGACGAACTGATCCTGGCGCCGGCGCGAGCGGCGGAATGCCTCGAAGTCGTTCGACTGCCAGCCCGTCCGGCGCAGCAGGCTCGCTACGCTGCGCACGCTCTCGGCATTCTCGGGCACGTCCTCCATTCCCGGACGACTCAACAGGATCGGGTTGTCGAGCCGCGACAGCATGTCGTGGATCACGAGCGTGGGCACGATCGTCACGCGCGTCTGCGCCAGGGCCCTCGCCGTCCGCGCGACGGTCGCGGAATCGAGACTGGCCCAGCCTCTCTCCTCGGTGGTCCATCCCGACAGGAAGGAGTTGTGCGCCGTGGCGTACATCGGATCGCCCGTGGCCGCCTGGACGACACCCGCCATGTGCTCGATCGAGACGACGCCGGCGCGCGCCGCCGTCAGCGCGTCGGTCTTGCCGAGGTGCGCGGCGACCGGAAGCCGCAGCTTCTCCGCCTCATCCAGCATGGGCCGCAGCAAGGTGGGCGTGATCTTGGTGTAGATCTTGAGATAGTCGACGCCGGCGATTGCATGCTGGTCCACCGCCCGCCGCGCTTGATCGCCGGTGCCGACGCCGGTCGCATTGGGATACGTCGTCGGCGTTCCATCGATCATCGCGCCCGCGACGAACATGCGCGGCCCGAGCACCGAGCCGAGATTGAACGCGTTCTTGAGTGCGATCACGTCGTCGGTCGCGCCGTGCAGATCGCGCACCGTCGTGACGCCCCAGGCGACATAGCGTCCCGCCGCCCAGCGCTCCACGTGCGCGTGCGCGTCGATCAGGCCTGGAATGATGGTCTTGCCCGCGAGGTTGATCCGCTCCGCGCCTCTCGGGACCTCGATCTGGTTCATCCGCGCGACGTTCTCGATGTGGCCGTTGCGGATGATGATGATCGCGTCGCGTTTCAGCTCGCCTCCCGCTCCATCGATGAGCGTCGCGCCTTCGAGCGCGATGACCGTGTCACCGCCGCCGGGCTTGAGCTTGCCGCAGCCCGCGAGGAGCAGCACTAGCGCGACGGCCAGACGGCCGGACGGCCGGACGGCCGGTGAGATCATTTGGGATCTGCGGAGGTATGGTCGTGCAGAATCTTCCAGCGATCACCCTGACGCTGGAGCACCAGCGTAAACGGCCCGCTGGCGACCACGGAGTCGCCGCGCGACAGCTTGAAGCGCGCCGTGGCGTAGGCGAGATCCGTCGTCAACACCCGCACGCGCACCTCATCAAAGGAAAGGAAATCGCGGGACTTGCCGGGCGCGAAGTAGTTCTGCTGGTAGCGGTCGTACAGGGGCTGCCATCCGTACTGCATATGCGCGCCGGCCCTGTAGCTGGTCAGCGAATCCTTTGCGTAATCGCTCATGAAGCCTTCGAGATCGCCGCGATTCCAGTCCGCCGCCGAGCGCTGCAGCATCGCGCCGATCTCCTGCTGCGGATCGCCCAGCTTCTCACGCGGTGCCGAGCACGCGATCGCGAGGGCCATGAGAACGACGCACGACGTACGACGCACGTTTGTTGTTCTCCTGAACGTGACGCGCGGGAGCGCCTCGTCGAGACGCTCCCGCGATGTCGGAGTGAAATGATCTAGCGGCGGCGTTTCTTCTTGCCGGACTTCTTTTTCTTGGCGGCCTTCTTCGCCTTCTTCTTCGCCTTGGGCCGCGCCTTCTTGGCGGCTTTCTTTTTCTTCTTGGCCTTCTTCGGCTTGGAGCGCGCAGGCCGCGACTCGTCCTCGGGCATCGAAGACGGCGTGGGCGCTGGCGACGGCGCCGACGGGAACATCGGCTCCATGAACCCGGGACCGGGCCAACTACTCTCCGTTTGATCCATCTGCTCAAACATCGGAGTCTCTCCTATGCTGGTTTGGTGCGAGGGCGGCTGGGTGGCCTATAGCTTACCGCGGGATTTGCACCTCGCAAGTGACATGCGCTACCGCCTTTGGGGACGGGTGTGTTCCGGCGCACTGTGACAAGTTGGCTTGACAACGACATTTAGCCGGACACACATTCGCCAACCATGACCAGACCGGGCATCCTCGCGGCACTGGCGCTCGCGCTACCAGCCGGCGCAGCCGCGCAAAACGTCGCTGAGGTTCAGGTCGCCCCTCCGTCCGTCAACATTCGGGTGGGGGAACGCACGAGCCTGCTCGCCACGGCTTTCGACCGCATCGGGAACGTGATTCCGACCGTCCGGATCATCTGGTCCTCGAACAACATCGGCATCGCCAAAGTCGACAACAACGGCACGGTCACCGGGGTCGCGAACGGCGTCGCTATCATCGAAGGGCGCGTGGGCGCGCGGCGCGGGCAGGCGGCAATCCAGGTGACTGGCGGCAGCAGCCCAGCTCCTCCCCCGGCCGCTCCCGCCGCCGCTGCACCGCCCCCGGCTGGAGCGGGGGCCGCCTCCGCAGGAGTCGACCTGCTCGCCGGGCAACCGCCGGGCACCGGTCCGGCGGCGGCGCTGCGTCTCGAGCCGGGCATGGTGTACCTGCTGCCGTCCGAAAACACGCGCGTATCCCCGCGAGCCCTCAGGGACGACGGTTCGCCGGCCGCACCGGTGCAGGTGACCTGGACATCACTGCGCACCGATGTCGCGAGCGTCGACCAGAGCGGGAATGTCGTGGCGCTCGCGCCGGGTCAGGGGACGATCCAGGTGACGGCGGCGGGGGGACTGACCGCCACCGCGCCGGTCGTGGTGCAGCAGGCAGAGTTCTCGGTGCGTGAAGGCACGCAGCTCGCGATGTCACCGGGTGAGCTGGATACGCTGCACGTCGTCGTAACGACCCAAAACGGCAGAAGTGTGAATCCGCTCACGCTGCAGTGGGGCTCGACCGACCAGAGCGTCGCGCGCGTCAGCCTGGCGGGCGTGGTCACCGCGGTGGGGCCGGGCAAGACAACGCTCGTTGTTTCGGGCTTGCTGCAGAACAAGAACGTCGAAGTGTCGGTGCACCAGGTCGTGGACAAGTTGTCGGTACGGCCGCGGCTGGCCGCAGAAGTCCAAGTGCCGCTGACCGGCACGGCCAAGTTCGAGGCGCAGGCGCTCACGGCGGCGAACGTGCCGGTTCCCGAAGCCCCGCTGCGCTGGAGTGTTGCGGACACGGCAATCGCGACATTCAATCCGGTGACCGGGATCCTCACCGGCCGTGCGGTCGGCAAGACGCAGCTCACGGCCCGCGGTCCCGGATCGGCGTTGGCCGTCACCTGGAACGTCGGGGTGATCGCGGGCTCCCCACGATTCACGCAGCCGCGCGTGGGCATCGGCGTGAATCAGCGCCACACGCTGCGCGCGAACTACACCGACAGCCTCGGCACCGTCCTCGGCCCGGCCGGCAACCTCACCTGGAGCAGTGACAATCCGCAGGTCGCCGCGGTTGGCGAGGACGGCACGGTGTTGGGAGCCGGCTACGGCCATGCGCGCGTGTCGGCCATCGCGCCCGGTGGTAAGAGCGCGGTCGCCGACGTGTATGTGGTGGGTGAAATCGTCGTCGCCAGCTCCCGCGCGGGACCCGGGAAGTTCCAGCTCTATTCCGCCGAGCGCTCGAATCTCGCGCAGTTCACGAAGCTCTCGTCCGATACGGGATCGGCCAGCGACCCGACGTTTTCATCCGACGGCTCGCGGATCGCGTTTGTGTCGCACCGCGACGGCAACGCCGAGATCTATTCAATGAATGCGGATGGGACCGGCGCCACGCGCGTCACGACTGATCCCCTGACCGACGGGCGTCCCGTCTTTACGCCCGACGGGCAGACGATCGTCTTTCATTCTTCCCGGACGGCCGGCAAGCAGCAGATCTGGTCGGTCAATGTGGACGGGACCGGGCTCACGCAGCTCACGCGCGACTCGGTGAACGCGTCGCCGAGCGTCTCGCCCGACGGACAGACGATCGCCTACATCTCCACGCGCAACAAAGACGGCGATATCTGGCTCATGGGGAAGGACGGGTCCAACCAGCGACCGTTCACGCGCTCGCCGCAGCAGCGCGAATCCGAGCCACGGTTCCTGCGCGACGGGAGTCTCGCGTATCTGCTGGAACGGCGCGAGGGGAATCGAACGGTGCAGCAGGTCATGCGGGCCGACCTCGCGACTGGAAACGTGACAGCGATGACGGGGATCGACCTCGCGATCTCGTCCTTTGCGGTCTCACCCTCGGGTGACGTGGTCGCGCTGGTGGTGAACGCCGAGCCACAGAATCGCCGCAATCCCACGTTCAAGGTCTACATCCAGCCGGTCAGCTCGGCGACGCCGGTGCCGCTGCCCACGACTGGCGCGGAGCAGATGATCACCCCGACGTTCCGCCCCTAGATTAGAGGCGCGATGCGCGCCTGCGTTCTCACCGCCACCGGCGGAATCGACAAGCTCCAGGTCACTCAGGTTCCCGACGCTCCCCCTCCCGGACCGGGAGAGGTGCGCGTGGCGCTCCGCGCCGCCGCCCTCAATCATCTCGATCTGTTTGTGGCGGACGGATTACCCGGTACCGCGGATCGATTCCCCTGGGTGGTGGGCGCTGACGGAGCCGGAACCATCGAAGCGGTCGGCCCCGGCGTGACCGCGCTGCACGTGGGCGATCGCGTCATGCTGAACCCTGGGATCTCCGACTACAGCTGCGAGTTCTGCCGGGCGGGCGAGCACTCGCTGTGCGTCAACTACCGCCTGCTCGGTGAGCATCTCCCCGGAACGCTCGCCGAGCTGGTTTCGGTGCCGGCGCACAATGTCGCGCGGGCGCCCACGCTGTCTCCGGGGCTGACGTGGGGCGAAGCCGCGGCGTTTTCGCTGGTGACGCTGACGGCGTGGCGCATGCTGGTCACCCGCGCGAAACTGCGCGCGGGGGAGACGGTGCTGGTCTGGGGGATCGGGGGCGGCGTGTCGCTGACGGCGCTGCGCATCGCCAAGCTGTTCGGCGCGCGCGTGATCGTTACCTCATCGGACGATGCAAAGCTCGCCGCCGCCAAGCAGCTCGGCGCCGACGTCACGCTGAATCACACGACCCAGAAGGTTGCCCAGGAGATCCGCGCGCTGACCAACAAGCGCGGGGTGGACGTGGTGATCGAGAATGTCGGCGCCGCCACCTGGGATGAATCGCTGCGGTCACTGCGGCGCGGGGGACGACTGGTGACGTGCGGCGCGACCAGCGGGCCGCAGGTCAGTCTCGATATCCGGCGGCTGTTCTGGCATCACTGGAGCATCCTCGGCTCCACGATGGGGAATGCCGCGGAGTACGCAGAAATCGTGCAGCGCCTGAGCCAGGGAGAGCTGCGGCCGATTGTGGATCGGGTCTATCCGATGACAGAAGCGAAGCAAGCGTTCGAGCGACTCGCTCAGGGCAAGCAACTGGGGAAGGTGGTCGTGGAGATTTCCTGATGCCTGTAACCTGTTGACCGCTGTGCGTCTGTGCGTCTAGATTTTGCCTGTCCGCGCTGTTGCCTTTGTCGACCTAAGTAGTTAATTTCTATCAACTTACACCCTCCCATATCGACATAAATGACCGGTCCTAACGTCCGCGAACGCATTGTGCCCCGGCTCATCGAAGACGAGCTGAAGGAATCGTTCCTCGACTACTCGATGAGCGTCATCGTGTCGCGCGCGCTGCCCGATGTGCGCGACGGCCTGAAGCCCGTCCACCGCCGCATCCTCTACGCCATGCACGAGCTCGGCCTCGTCCCTGGCCGGCCCTACAAGAAGAGCGCGACGGTCGTGGGTGACGTGCTCGGCAAGTACCACCCCCATGGCGACGTTGCCCTGTACGACACCCTTGTGCGCATGGTCCAGGACTTCTCCCTGCGCTACCCGCTGGTGGACGGCCAGGGGAATTTCGGCTCGGTCGACGGCGACTCGGCGGCCGCTTACCGCTACACCGAAGCCCGCCTCACTCGCGTCGCGATGACGATGCTGGAGGACATCGACAAGAACACCGTCGCCTTCGTCCCCAACTTCGACGACCGGCTGAAGGAACCGACGGTGCTGCCGGGCCGGCTGCCCAACCTGCTCGTCAACGGCTCGGCCGGGATCGCGGTCGGCATGACGACGAACATCCCGCCGCACAACCTGAGCGAAGTCGTGCAGGCGGTGGTGCATCTGGTGGACCATCCCACCGCCACGCTCAAGGACATCCGGAAGTTCATCAAGGGTCCCGATTTCCCGACCGGCGCGATCATCTACGGCCGCGACGGCATCAAGGAGTGCTACGAAAAGGGCCGGGGTCGCATCGTGATCCGCGCGCGGGCTATCGCCGAGGAGAAAGAGTCGACGGGGAAGCAGCAGATCGTCGTGACGGAGTTCCCCTACCAGGTGAGTCCCGAGCGAGTGCACGAGCAGATCCGCGACCTCGTGCTTGCCAAAAAGCTCGAAGGCATCAGCGACGTCCGGAACGAATCGGACAAGGAAGGCATCCGGCTCGTGATCGAGCTGAAGCGCGACGTCATCCCGATGGTCGTGCTCAACCAGCTCTACAAGCATACGCAGATGCAGCAGACCTTCGGCGCGATCATGCTCGCGCTGGTGGACGGCACGCCGCGGGAACTGACTCTGGTCGAGCTGTTGCAGTACTTCATCGAGCATCGCCACGCCGTCATCACGCTGCGCACCGAGTTCGAGCTGAAGCGCGCGCAGGACCGCGAGCACATCCTCGAAGGCTTGAAGGTCGCCGTCGACAACATCGACGAAGTGATCAAGATCATCAAGAAATCGAAGGACGCGCCGTCGGCGGATGCGGCATTGCGCAAGCGGTTCAAGCTCTCGGAGAAGCAGTCGGCCGAAATCCTCAACATGCGCCTGGCCCGGCTCACCGCCCTCGAGATCACCAAGCTCGAGGAGGAGCTGAAGGACGTCCGCAAGTTCATCAAGGAGTGCAAGGAAATCTTGGCGTCCAAGCCGCGGCGCATGAAGATCTTGAAGGAAGAGCTTGCCGAGCTGGCTGCAGGCTTCGGTGACGAGCGGCGCACCGAGATCGTTGCCGACCAGGGCGAGTTCTCGATCGAGGACTTGATCGCCGAAGAAGACATGGTGATCACGGTCTCGCACGCGGGCTACATCAAGCGGCTCCCCGTCTCCGCCTACCGCCGGCAACGGCGCGGCGGTAAGGGCGTCATCGCCGCTCATCAGAAGGAAGACGACTGGGTCGAGCACCTCTTCATCGCCTCGACCCACGATTACGTCATGTTTTTTACCGAGCAGGGGCAGTGTTACTGGCTCAAGGTGCACGAGATCGGGCAGGCGGCGCGCTCCGCGCGCGGCAAGCCGATCCTGTCCTGCGTTGCCATGAAGCCCGATGAGCGCCTCGCCGCGCTCGTGCCGGTGCGTGAGTTCTCGCAGGATCAGTTCCTGCTGTTCGCCACCAAGGACGGCGTCGTCAAGAAGACGGTGCTCTCGGAATTCGGCAATCCGCGTTCGGTCGGCATTCGCGCGATCAACATCGAGAAGGGCGACGAGCTGATCGACGTCCAGGTCACCGACGGCAAGAACGACATCGTGCTCGCGACGGCGCACGGCATGAGCATCCGCTTCCACGAAAAAGACGTGCGTGACATGGGCCGGACGGCCACGGGCGTGAAGGGGATCGAGCTCGACAAGAAGGACCACGTCATCGACATGGTGGTGGTACGGCGCAAGTCCACGCTGCTCACGGTCACCGAGAGGGGCATGGGGAAGCGCTCCGAGCTCGATGAGTACCGCGTCCAGCATCGCGGCGGCCGCGGCATCATCACGCTGAAGCGCAGCGACAAGACCGGCGTCATCGTGGCGCTGAAAGAAGTGCTGCCCGACGACGAGCTGATGATGATCACCAAGAAGGGGATCATGATCCGCGTACCCGTCGAGGGCATCCGCATCTCGGGTCGCAACACGCAGGGCGTCAAGGTCATGAACCTGACGCCGGGCGATCTGGTCGTGGATGTGGCGCGCGTCGTGAAGGAGGACGAAGAGGAGGTGGAGGAGGACGACGATGAGACGCCGCCTCCGGCACCGAAATCCAAGGCTGCTACGGCCAAAGCGCGCGCCAAAGCCAAGAAATAGCATGGTCACGGCCCGGGACATCCAGGAAGCCGCGGCTGGCCTGCGCGGCGTGGCGCGTCGCACCTCGCTCGTCTACGTGGAGGAGCTGGGCGTGCATCTCAAGCTCGAGAACGAGCAGCCGATCGGAGCCTTCAAGATCCGTGGGGCCTTCAACGCGATCCGAAAACTCCCCGACGCCGCGCGGCAGCGCGGGGTGATCACGTACTCCTCAGGCAACCATGGCCAGGCAGTCGCGTATGCTGCCAAGCACTTCGGCGTGCGCGCGGTGGTCACCATGCCCGAGACGGCCCCCGCGGTGAAAGTGGCCGGCGTGAAGAAATGGGGCGGTGAGGTCGTGTTCGCCGGGCGTACGTCCGAGGATCGTCGTCTCCAAGCCGAGGCGATCGCGCAGCAGGACGGACTGGCCATCGTCCCGCCGTTCGATCACCCCGACATCGTCGCGGGTCAGGCGACCATCGCGCTCGAGATCGTCGAGCAGTTGCCCGAGGTCGAGACGGTCGTCGTGCCGGTGGGCGGCGGCGGGTTGATCTCGGGAATCGTGGCGGGGTTGGGGTCCGTCCAGAGCACAGCGCAGGTCTGGGGCGTCGAGCCGATCGGCGCGCCCAAGCTGCACCGCTCGCTCGCCGCCGGAGAAGTCGTGCGGCTCGACCAGACGGGCAGCATTGCCGACGGACTGATCACGCTCAATGTCGGCACCATCCCCTTCGCCGAGCTCACCCGGCAGCGGGATCGGATTCGCGGCGTCGCCCTGGTCGAGGATGACAGCATCCGGGCCGCCGTGCAGTTTCTCTGGCGCACCTGTCGTCTTGCAATCGAGCCGTCCGGTGCAGCCACGACGGCCGCGCTGCAGGGCGGCCTCGTCCCGCGCAGCCGGACCACGGTGCTCGTGGTCAGCGGCGGCAATGTCGATCCTTCGCTGCTCGAGAGAACGGACTGATGGCCCCATCCGCTCCAGCCCCGCGCGTCCTGGTCGCCGACGACGACGAGTCGTTGGTCCGCACGCTCACCTGGATCCTCAAGGAGAACGGCTACGAGGTCTCGGTATGCCCGGGTGGCGATTCGCTGTTCGCCATGCTCGAAGAGATCAAGCCCGCGCTGCTGCTGCTCGACATCATGATGCCGAAGGTGGACGGCCTGCAGCTGCTCGAGCGGTTGAAGCAGGACGAGCGCTACAAGGATCTGCCGGTGCTCATGGTCTCGTCGATGCCGCCCGAGGAAGCGACCGTGCGGGCCCTCGGGCTCGGGGCCGCGGACTTCATCTCGAAACCGTTTCGCGTGCGCGAGCTGCTGGCGCGCGTCGAAGCGCACATCCGCGTGGGCCGCGCGCTCGCGACGGCGCGCGAGGAAGCCCGCAGCCGTGCCGCCATGGTGGACATCCTCCACGAGGTCACCGACTCGCTCAAGCCGGACGAGATGTATCACATCCTCGCGCGGCGGGTCGCGCGCGCGCTGAACATCTCCAAGTGCTCGATGGTGCTGGCGAAGCCCGGCGATCAGCAGGGCGTGGTGGTGGCGGCGTACGAAAACCCGATGCTGCGCAATCTCCAGATCGAGCTGAGCCGCTATCCGGAGATTCGCAAGGCCGTGTCCAGCGGCCGGATGGTGCTGGTCGAGGAGGTCGCGACCGATCCGCTGTACGAAGACGAGCGGCGCCGCTGGGAGCGAGACAACATCAAAGTGCCGACCCGGTCCGCTGTCGCGCTGCCGTTCTGGATGAAGGATCAGCAGATCGGCGTGTTTTTCCTGCGCACGACGGGCGACGACCCACCGCTCACCCGCGCGGATGCGTCGTTCGCCGAGACCGTCATCAAGACGGCCGTGTCGGCGATCGAGAAGGCGTACGACTTCGAGACCGCCGTCTCCGACAAGCAGCGCCTCGAGAAGCTCGCGCTCACCGACGCGCTCACGGGCTGCATGAACCGCCGGGCGCTGGCCGAGGCGCTTGCCGCTGAGCTCGATCGCGCGCGCCGCTACAACCTGGCGCTCACCATCCTGCTCGCGGACATCGACCGGTTCAAATCGATCAACGACACGCGCGGGCACATCGCGGGCGACTCCGTGCTGCGCCAGGTGGGCGAGCTGCTGCGCCGCGAAGCGCGCTCGGTGGACATCGTGGCCCGCTACGGTGGCGAGGAGTTCGTGATCGTCATGCCGGAGACGGCGCCGCACGGCGCCCAGATCTTCGCCGAGCGGTTGCGGCGCCGCATCATGGCGCGCGACTTCGCCGATCCGGGTGAGGACCCGCTGCATCTCACGGTGAGCATCGGGCTCGCGTCGTTCCCGGACGACCGCGTCCACAGCGCCGACAGCTTCGTGTCGCTCGCCGATCAGGCCCTCTATCGCGCCAAGAACGAAGGCCGCAACTTGGTTCGGCAATGAGCGAGCGCCGCTGCCCCAAATGCGGATCCGTCTATACGGACACCGGGGCACGATTCTGTCCCAAGGACGGCAGCATGCTCGTTGAAGTTCAGGCCAGGAAACCGGGCGGGCCGCCCCCCCCGACCCCCCCGACCCCCCCCGCGAGTAGCGGCACGGGGGTGCGAACGCCGCTGCCTCCCGGCAAGGCCGGTCTCGACCGCGCGTCGACGCTCTCCAACCAGATCCTCGATGCCCGTTATCAAGTCCTGCAGAAGCTTGGCGAGGGCGGCATGTCGTACGTCTACCTCGCCAAAGAGATCTCCTCCGGAGAAACCGTCGCGATCAAGGTGTTGTCGCCGCGGCTCGCCACGGACAAAAGCTCCGTCGAGCGCCTGCGGCGTGAAGCGGGCCTCGCGATGCGGCTCGATCATCCGAACGTCTGCCGCATCCTGCGCCTCGGCGAGTCGGAGGACGGGCTGATCTATCTGGTGATGCCGTTCCTCAAGGGCGAGCTGCTGTCCGATCGCGAGGTCCGCGGCGGGCCTATGGACATCACGCTGGGCGTCACCTTGCTCACACAGATGTGCGCGGGACTCCACCACGCGCATGAGCTGCAGATCATCCATCGCGATCTGAAGCCCGAGAACGTCATGCTCGTGCCCGATGACGGGGATGGCACCGAGCGCGCGGTGATCATGGACTTCGGCCTCGCCAAGGAGCGCCGTGCCGATCCAGCGATCGCCAAGCTGACCGCGACCGGGATCATTCTCGGCACCCCCGAGTTCATGAGCCCCGAGCAGATTCGCGGCAGGGCGCTCGATGCGCGCAGCGACATCTACGCGCTCGGCATCGTGGCGTTCGAGATGTTCACCGGCAAGCTGCCGTTCCAGGGCCGGAATGCGCAGGAGATGATGATCGCGCGCCTGCGGAGCCAGCCGCAGTCGGTCCGCACGCTGCGGCCGGATGTGCCTGAGCCCGTGGAGAAAGCGCTCACAAAAGCACTGCAGACCAGCCCCGACGACCGCTTCGCCACGGCGATCGAGTTCGGTGACGCGCTCTCCGGCCGGGCACAGTCGACGTCATCCGGGGGCGGCGGCGGCGGCTTCTTCGGAAAGCTGAAGGAAAGGTTTTCGTGATCGCGTTGCTGGCTTTGTTGGTCTTGCAGCAACCCCAAGCAACCACCGCAATTCGGGCAGGAACGCTCATCGACGGCACGGGAGCGGCGCCGGTGAGAAATGCCGTGATCCTCGTGCAAGAGGGCCGCATTACGGCGGTCGGCGCGAACGTGCAGATCCCCAACGGCGCTACGGTGATCGATCTCTCCGCCGCGACTGTGCTGCCGGGGTTCATCGACGCGCACGTGCATCTCGCCGGGCACACGATCGGCGATGGCGACTGGCAGCACGCCGGGCTCACGGAAATGCCGAGCCAGCTCGCACTGCTGGGAGCGGCGCACGCGCAGCAGACGCTCGAGGCTGGCTTCACGACGGTGCGCGTCGTCGGCACCGGCAATTTCAGCGACATCGCGCTGCGCAACGCCATCAACGCCGGCTGGATTCCCGGCCCGCGCATTCTGGGCGCGGGGGTCTCCTTCGGTATTCTCGGCGGGCATTGCGACGGCACGAACGGCCTGCAGCCCTGGGCACTGGGGGGGGGACGTGAGGCCGGGGTGGAATCGGGCGTCGCGGATGGCGTCGAAGCAGTGCGCAATGCGGTGCGCTACGCCGTGAAGTACGGCGCCGACGTCATCAAGATCTGCGCGACCGGCGGCGTCCTGTCGCTGACCGACTCGGTCGGCGTGCAGCAGTACACCGAGCAAGAAATGCGAGCGATCGTCGAGACCGCGACCCAGCTCGACCGTCGCGTGGCGGCGCACGCGCATGGGACCGCGGGCCTCAAGGCCGCGGTCCGAGCGGGCGTGACGTCGATCGAGCATGGCTCGATTCTCGACGCCGAAGCCGTTGCGCTGATGAAGCAGAAGGGCACGTGGCTCGTGCCCACGTTGCTCGCCGGGTTTACGGTCGAGTCACTCGCCACCGCGGGACGCTTGCCGGCGCCGATCGCCGCCAAGGCACTCGCGATCGCGCCGCGGATGCGCAACTCGTTCAAGCTCGCCGTGGATGGCGGCGTGAAGATCGCCCTCGGCACCGATGCCGGTGTGATGCGGCACGGGACCAATGCCCGCGAATTCGCGCTGATGGTGCGCTACGGCATGACACCGATGCAGGCGATCGTGGCCGCCACGTCCGGTGGCGCGACCCTGCTGGGACTCGAGCGCGAGATCGGCACGATCGCGGTCGGCAAACGCGCCGACGTGGTCGCCGTCCAGGGAAATCCGCTCGACGGTATCCAGGTTCTCCAGAGCATCAGCTTTGTCATGAAGGACGGCCGCGTGTTCAAGCGCGACGGACAAGTCCTGGGCCGGAGCGCCGCCGGCGTGCCGTGAAGCGTTTCCCCGCATTCGATCCTCCAGAGTACGTCAATTGGAAGCCGGATCCCGCGCTGGTTAGGGGCTTTCGAGCAACGATCGAAAGCGATCCCGAGCGCGCTTCGATCGTTTCAGCCCTGACTCCTGACTCCAAGCTCCAGTTGTACCGCGGCCTGCTGCGCGCGCGCCTGCACGACATCGAGCTGAAACGCTGGGTCCGCACGGGCGTCATATCGAAAGCATGGCTCGGCACGGGGGAGGAAGCCACGACCGTGGGCCCCGTTCACGCGCTGGAGCGCGGCAAGGACATCGTCGCGCCGATGATCCGCAACGCGGCGGCATGCTGCGAGATGGGGATGCCCCTCAGCGGCATGCTGCGTGCCTATCTCGCCACGGCCGATTCACCCAGCGGCGGGCGCGACCTGCACGTGGGCTCGATGCAGTACGGGGTGCTGCAGCCGATTTCACATGTCGGCGACATGGTGCCCGTGATCGCCGGAATTGCGCTCACGTTCAAGATCAAGCGCGAGCCGCGAGTCGCCCTCACCTGGGTGGGAGACGGATCCACCAAGACCGCCGCCGCGCACGAAGGCACGAATTTCGCCGCGGTGCAGCGCGTCCCCGCCATCTTCATCATCGAAAACAATCAGGTCGCGCTCGGCACCAGGCTCGCGCAGCATCATCTGCCGGCCGATTTCAAGGATTGGCCGGCGAGCTATGGCGTGTGGGGCGCGGTGTTCGACGGCAACAACGTGGTCGACGCCTACGCGGCTACCCGAATCGCCGCCGAGCGGTGCCGGACGGGAAGCGGGCCGGCGCTGCTCATTGCTGAAACGTTCCGGATGGGCGGGCACGCGACGCACGATGAACGTGAAGCCCGCGAAACGTTTTCGCCCGAATTGTTTACCAAGTGGGGCAAGCGCGATCCCATCGGCCTGTACGAGGAGTACTTGAAGGAAGAAGGGATCTCCGCGAAGGTTCTCGGAGAAGCGGAACGAGAGATCGCGGAGCAGGTGGAGCGTGCGGCGGCCGACGCGCTGGCGAGCCGCGACAAAATGCCGGAGGGCGCGCAAGCCCTCGAGGGAGTGTATGCGAGCCGCAATTAGCCTGGTGCTGGTGTTCATCGCCTGCCGCAGTCCCCAACCCGCCGCGGGCCAATCCGGACGAGACGATCAGCTGCGCGTGCCGGACGGGTTCAAGATCTCGATCTTTGCGCAAAACCTTCAGGGCGTGCGGTATCTCGCGCTCGGGCCGGACAAGGCCATCTACGCGTCCCAGCCCGCGTCGGGACGCATCGTCAAGCTGACCGATCGCAATAACGACGGCGTCGCGGACACGACGATCGGTGTCGCGCAGGGCCTCCATGGGCCGTTCGGCATCGCGTTCCGCGGGGACACGATGTACGTCGCCGAAGAGCGGCAAGTGATCCGATTCGATCCCCCC